>Ga0307319_10000016_pt1 | contig 70282 bp, 63 predicted proteins | sample ER_DNA_368_FD_194491 | JGI IMG/M metagenome (GOLD analysis project Ga0307319, IMG submission 194491) | Bulk soil microbial communities from the East River watershed near Crested Butte, Colorado, United States - ER_DNA_368 | ecosystem: Environmental > Terrestrial > Soil > Floodplain | place...
TCGCGGGAGGCGCCGGCCGTCGTGCCGTCAACGGCCCCCTGGTCACCGGACAAGGTGACCGCGTCTGCATAGTCGTCGTTCGGCGGCGCGAGCCGGAGCAGGAGGTGGTACGTGCCGACATCGCCGGCGACGCCGTCGACCGCAATCCGGTACGCCTCGCCCTTCGCGGCCTGGAACGAGACGGAGCTCGCCAGGTCGCACGTCGCGTCGTCGTTGGCGGCGATCTCGGTCAAGGCGTTGAGCGCGCTGCCCGTATACACCGCGAGCAGCGTGTCGAAGTCGCTGTCGCAGGTCGAGATCGTCGCCTTCCCGCTCGCCGGCGCCGTCCACCGGTGCCAGACCGAGGCGCCTCCGGCCTTTCCGACGTGGTTCGGCTCGCCAGCCTCCTTGGTCGCGTCCTTGTTCGTCCCGGACGCGGACGCCTCGCGACCCTGCAGCTCGGCCGCCGAGGCGAAGTTGTCGTTGTCCGGCGCCGCGGCGGCGGCGGTTCCTGTCAGGAGCGCCGCCGTCAGCACCACCACGAGCATCGGGATTCGCATCCGAATCCGTCTCATCACTTCCTCCTTTGCTTGTTGCGGTCGAGGCGCAGCGGCTTCGGCTGCGCAGACCAGGGGCGCGGCACCGGAGGCACCAGCCACTCCGGTTGCCAGTGCGGTTCGTGGCCCTCGGCCCGAAAGACCTCGACGACCGCGAGATACAGCTGTGCTTCTTCTGCGACCGTCATCCGATCGGCCTCGCGACGACGATCTGCGCATAGCCGCTGCGGCTGGGCGCCGAGCCGCGGGTGCCAAGGAACCGCGCCCGCACGCGCCAACGTCCGGCCGCGGGCGGCCGCCACGACAGCGCCGAGCCGGCGGCGATTCGGATCTTGCGGTGGAAGTGCCAGCCGGTAAGGGGGTCGAAGCGGTCGATCTGGAGCTCGATCCGCCCACCGGTGGTCGCCGGGGACACGCTGCATGAGATCGAGACGACCGATCCGGGGGTGACCTCGGCCGAGCGTGAGCCCGAGACTAGGACGGTCGTGGACGTGACGTCGCGGAGCCTGAGCGCCAAACGGTAGCGGCCTGCTTCCGTACCAGGAGGCGCCTCGACGGCTACGACATAACGACCGCGGCCGAGCCGGCGGCGCACGCCGGTCTGGCCGGTCGCGATCCGCTGTCCCGTGTCGGTGAGCAAGACGAGCGAGAACGATCGCCCAGCGCCGCGGGCGAGATCCAGCCGCACCTCGCTCAGCCGCGCGACGTCGAAGTGGTAAAGGTCGAGGACGTCGACGCCCGACGGCGACAGCTTGCCGCGGTGGATCGATCCGGCGGCTAGCTCGAGACCGACGCCGATGTCGTCGGTCCCCGCCGCGACGACCTGGAGCCGGTACCTCTGGCGTCCCGAGTAGCCCGAGGCCCGGACCTCGACCGCGTAGCGGCCGCCGCCGTCGGGGCCGGGCGTGAAGCTCGTGTAGCCGCGGCAGGAGAAGCGCCGCAGCGTCTTGCTCGCACGTCGAATGCTCAGCTGCGCGCATGGAGTCGAGGCGAACGCGATCCGGTATGTCCGGCCGGGCCGCATCCGGACCGACCAGACATCGTTGACGTCGCTGAGGCCGTCGACGGAGCCACGCGCGCCGCCGTGCGGAAGGGCGCGTCCGGGCAGATGCTCCGGAGCCTCGCCCGCCCGAATCCTGAGCACGAATGCGCCGGGGCTCGAGCCGGCCCTGTCGCCGACCAGAATCAGATAGTCCGCGCCCGGCTTCGCTGCGAAGCCGGCGGTCAAGCCGCCCCGGCGATCGGTCGCCGCGCACCCGAGCTCCTCCACGCTCCCGCGAGAGCGGCGGAAGACCGCCACGGCCCCGCTGCGTTGGCCCGTGTCGAGTTGAACCAGCGCCCGGCCGGTCGCCGGTCCTTGGAACCGGTACCAGACGCCGCCGCCGCTCATTCCGCAGTCGCGGTAGTCGTCGCTCGTGGCGCCGAGGGTGGTGCCGCGCACCGTCGCGGGGAGCCGGCCGACGCGAGCCGCCTCGCCGCGCTCGTCGTTTTCCGGCGGCAGAACCAGATCTGCCCGGAGATCGAACTCGCCGTCGGCTGCGCCGGGACGGCGGCCGACGAGGATCAGGTAGCCCGCTCCGCGAACGGCGGCGACTGACGCGATCGCCTTGCCTCCTGCCTTGGCAGTGCTGCAGGAGACCTCCTGGATGCTCGACTGCAAGCGCCGGTAGAGCCGCACGACCGGTGCGAGCTGTCCCGCCGCCTGGGCCGTCGCGACGATCGTGCCATCGGGCGCGGCGTCGATTCGGTACCAGACGGTCGCGTCGACCCGTCCGCACTTGGAGACCTGCGGGTCGAGCCTCTCGGTCGTCGCTTCCACCGTCGAGCCGTGCGCCGAAGAGGGAAAGGTCGGAACCTGCTGCGCGTCGGCGCGGTTGTCGTTCGGGGGTGGCGCCGCCGCTGCGGGCGCCGCCACGATCAATGCCGCCAGGGCTGTCAAGAGAATCTTCATGCGTCCAGGCTGCGCTCGGCCGCTCATGCAGCCCTCACCCGTGGCTCATCTGCGTCTATGCGCCGTAGGCGCCGAGGGTGTTCAATTTGAGACAGATGTCTCTTGTCGAGGTCAAACTCCTCGGCCCGGTTGCGCTTGCCCGCGACCACGAGCCGGTCCCCGTGCGCCGGAAGAAGCAGCGCGCGCTACTCGCACTGCTCGCGCTGCACGCCGGCGAAGTCGTGTCGACCCACCGTCTCGTGGAGGAGCTCTGGGGCGAGACACCTCCGAAATCCGCAGTCGGCTCGCTGCAGAACCTGGTTTCCGAGCTTCGCAGGCTGATCGGCCCCGACGTCCTCGTTACACGGTCGCCCGGCTACGTGCTCGAGCTGGACCCCCGGTTCGTGGACGCCCATCGGTTCGAACGGGCCGTCCGCGAAGGAACCGACCTCCGCGAGGCCCTCGAGCTTTGGCGTGGCCCCGCCCTCGCCGACGTCGCCGACGAGCCGTTCGCGCCGATGGAGATCGCCCGGCTGGAAGAGCTCAAGACGGCGGCCCGCGAAGAGCTCTTCGACGCCGAGTTGGCGTCCGGACGGCACGCTCACCTCGTCCCTGAGCTGGAGGCGTTCGTCGCCGAGCACCCGCTGCGCGAGCGGCCGCGCGCCCAGCTCATGCTCGCCCTCTACCGGTCCGGCAGACAGGCCGACGCCCTCGAGCTCTACCGCCAGACGCGTGCGATTCTCGTCGAGGAGCTGGGGCTCGAGCCGTCGGCCGAGCTCAACGAGCTCGAGCAGGCGATCCTTCGGCACGACCCGTCGGTCGGGCCGGGGAAGGGCCCTGCTCCCGTGTCGGCGGAGCCCGAGCGACGAAAGAGCGTCACGATCCTTTTCGCCGACGTCGTCGACTCGACCGATCTCGCCGCGCGACTGGATCCCGAGGTCTTCGGCGGTGTGATGCGGCGCTATTTTGGCGCAGTCACGAGCGCCGTGGAGCGTCACGGCGGTGTCCTCGAGAAGTTCATCGGCGACGCGGCGATGGCCGTCTTCGGCGTCCCCACCGTCCACGAGGACGACGCGTTGCGCGCGGTGCGCGCGGCCGTGGACCTGCGCGACAGCATCGAAGAGCTGAATTCGGAGCTCACCGAGGCGCACGGCATCGCCCTGCAATTGCGGGTCGGGGTCAACTCCGGTGAGGTGGTGGCGAGCGATCCTGACTCAGGAGCGGCATTCGTCACCGGCGGGCCGGTGCACGTCGCCATGCGGCTAGAAGAGGCGGCGCTGCCGGGCGAGATTCTCCTCGGCGCGGCGACCTGGGCGCTCGTTCGCAACACGGCGCAAGGCGAGCCGGTCGATCCGGTCGACGTCGGAGCGGCCCTCGGCCGAGCTCCCGCCTTCCGGCTTCAGAAGGTGGTGGAAGCCAGCCGCCCGCTCGTCGGCACGACGCTCGTCGGGCGGACGAGCGAGCTGGCATGGCTGCAAGCGGCGTTCGCGGGCGTCCAGGCCGAGCGGCATAGTCGTGTCGTCACCGTCCTCGGCGACGGCGGCGTGGGCAAGAGCCGGCTGGCGAAGGAGTTCGTGGCGAGCACGGGCGCGTGGGCGCTCGTCGGCCGCTGCGTCTCCTACGGGCAGGGAGCGACCTTCCTGCCGCTCGCCCACATCGTCCGTGAAGCTGCCCCGGAGCGCCCGCGGGAGGCGATCGCCAGGCTGTTCCTCGGCGACGACCAGGGGCCGCTGATCGCGGAGCGAGTTGCGCAACTGGCCGATCCCGCCGAGGGCGCCGCGTCCACGGGAGAGGTGTTCTGGGCGGTGCGCCGGTTCCTCGAAGCCTTGGCCCTCGGACGGCCGCTCGTCGTCGTCCTGGAGGACATCCACTGGGCCGAGCCGACGCTCCTCGACCTGATCGAGTACCTCGCCGCCTGGAGAGCCGACGCACCGCTGCTCGTCCTCTGTCTCGCCAGGAGGGAGCTCCTGGAGCAACGACCCGGCTGGGGCAGCGAGAAGGGTCTGCTCGCACTCGAGCCGCTGACTGACGACGAGTCCGAACGGCTGGTGGCTGATATCGGCGCGGATCTCGACGAAACGGCACTGTCCCGGATCGTCCACGTCGCCGAAGGCAACCCGCTCTTTCTCGAGCAGTTGCTGGCCTTTGCCGAGGACGCCGGCCCCGAGTCGCTCGCGGCAGTCCCGCCGACCGTTGAGGCGCTGCTCGCGGGCCGCCTCGACCGCCTGGAGCCGGACGAGCGTGCGCTCCTCGAGCGCGCTGCGGTCGTCGGTCGCGACTTCTCGCGGAGCGCCCTCGTGGCGCTGTCTCCGCCGGAGACGCTCCCCGGGCTCGACCGAAGGCTGGCGGCGCTCGCGCGTCGAGGCTTGGTCCGCGGACTGCGAGGCGACGACGAGGACGCGCACTTCCACCACGTGCTGATCAGGGACGTCGCTTACGCGGGGATGACGAAGAGCGCGCGGGCAGACCTCCACGAGCGGTACGGGACGTGGCTCGGTCAGCGCGACGGCAGAGACGAGATCGTCGGCTACCACCTCGAGCAGGCACATGACTACTGGGCCGAGCTTCGGCCGGCGGACCCGCGGCTCCGTCCGCTGGCGGATGCGGCGGGAGGGCGTCTGGCTGCTGCAGGAATGCGCAGCTGGAAGCGCGCGGACCTTCGAGCGACGATGAACTTGCTGAGCCGTGCCACGTCACTGCTCGAGCGACAGGACGCCAACCGGGTGGAGCTGCTCTGCGAGCTCGGGATCGCCCGGCGCTGGTTCGGCGACGCGCAGGGGAGCGACGAGGCATTGACCGAAGCGCTCGGCGATGCCGAGAACGCGGGCGACCGGCGCCTCGCGCTGCGAGCGCGAATCGAGCTCGGGTACGGCCGTCTCTTCACCGACCCCGAAGCCGATCCGTCGCTCCTCCTTGCGCTGCTCGACGAAGCCGTACCCGTCTTCGAAGAGCACGCTGACGACCGGGCTCTCGGCAGGGCGTGGCGACTCGTCGGCTATGTCCGCGGATCGATGGAGGGGCGCTGTGCGGACTGGATGGAGGCATCCGAGCGTGCACTCGTCCACTACCGCCGGACCGACTGGTCGCCCTCGGGGTGTCTCTCCGAGCTCGCGACCGCCCTGTTCCATGGTCCGATACCGGTGCCCGCCGCAATCGACCGTTGCGAGCGGCTACTCGAGGAAACGAGCGATCTGTCCGGGTCAGCCGGGGTGCTGGTCTTTCTCGGCGGCCTCCAGGGGCTCGCGGAGCGGTTCGACGAGGCGTTCGACGCGCTCGACAAGGCTGATGAGATCTACACCGAGCTCGGTGAGCTCTACTCGCTCGCGAACAACTCGGGGCGAATCCGAGGGCGCGTCCACGACCTCGCCGGGGACCCGGCGGCGGCCGAATCCGTCTTCCGCGAGTGCTGCGAGACCTTCGAGCGCGTGAACGACGAAACCGCTCTTGCGACGATCGCCGCCTGGCTCGGACAGGCTCTCTACGACCAGGGCCGCTACGCGGAGGCAGCGGACTGGAGCGATCTTGCTGAGCGGCGCTGTCCGAAGGGCGACATCATCGCGCAGTTCTCGTGGAGGAGCCTGAAGGGCAAGCTGCTCGCGCATCAGGGGCGGACGCAGGAAGGTGAAGCGCTCGTCCTCGAGGGCCTGCGCATCGTCCAGAGCACGGATGCGGTCTCCGACCACGGGGCCGTGTTGCTCGATGTGGCCGAAGTTCTCCGGCTTGGCGGTCGGCCGATGCCTGCTGCCGGTCGAGTGGAGGAGGCGCTCGAACTGTTCGAGCGGAAGGGAGACAGCGCGTCCGGACGCCGGGCCAGAGCCCTTTTCGCCGAGCTGAGCGCTGTTTAGACAGCACGGAAAGCCCGGCCGGGCTCTCCGTGCGCACTGTGCGGCGGCGGCCTAGGGCCCGCCGCCGCCACCGAGGTTCGCGAGCGACAGCGCCCCTGCGACGCTGAGGAGCAGAATGAAAAGCTGCTTGCGGAACATCCCTCGCCTCCTTCCTGGAGCTAGCCACTTAATGACTAGCCAGATTAGTAGGCAAGTTATGATTATTCAAGACTAGCTCTGTAATGATTAGGTAAAGACTAGCCTTAATCTGTTATTCTCCTGTCTATGGCGACCAGAGACCCGGAGCTCGGCGGTCGGATTCGACAGGCTCGCGCCGCAAGGGGCTGGAAGCAGCGAGAGCTCGCCTCAGAGGTCGAGGTCGAGCCGATCACGGTCTCCCGGTGGGAGCGTGGGGCGACGACACCCGATCTCGACGTGCTCCGTCTCGTCGCCGAGGCGACGGGCAAGCCGCTGAGCTACTTCGTGTCCGACGAGCCCGAGCCCCGACGCGCTGGGCCGGACGCGGCGACGCGGAAGCTGGAGCGTGCGGCGGAGCGGCTCGCCGCGCAGGCGGACCGGATCGAGCGCCTGCTCGAGGAGATCAGGACAGAGCTAGCTCGGTCGCGCTGAGACCCGGAGCATGAGCGCGTAGGCGGTGGCCGTCGGCGGGCGGTCGTCGGGATCCTTGGCCAGCCCGTGCCGCAGCGCGGTCCAGAACTGGCGCGGGAGGTCGCCGCGAGTGGGGGAGGGGTCGGGTGGCTCCTCCGACAGGTGCGCGACAGCGGCCTCGGCGAACGGCCGGGACCCGAATGGAGGCTGTCCCGCGATGCACTCGTACAGAAGGCACCCGAGCGCATAGACGTCTGCGGGGGCCTCGGCCGGCTGCCCCCGGATGACCTCGGGCGCCAGGTAGTCCAGCGTTCCGACCACCCGTCCCGGCGCCGTGAGCACAGTGTCGGCGGTCCCTCGGGCGACGCCGAAGTCGGTCAGCTCGGCGCCGCTCTCCGCCAGCATCACGTTCGACGGCTTCACATCGCGGTGGACGAGCTCGCTCGCGTGAAGCGTGTCGAGGGCGGTGCCGACCTCGCCGGCCAGCCGCACCACCTCGTCGACGGGCATAGGCCCTTCGCGGCCGAGACGCTCGGCGAGCGACTCGCCGGCGACGTAGCGCGACGCCAGATAGGTCCAGCCGTCGGCCTCGCCCGTGTCCACGACCTCGACGAGGTGCCGGTGGGCAAGGCCAGACGCGATGCGGCCTTCCCGTTCGAATCGTCGGCGGTACCCGTCGTCGTGCGAAAGCTCCGGCCGGAGCACCTTGAGGGCGACGACGGTTCCGTTCTCGTGGCTCGCTCGGAAGACGATGCCCATGCTGCCCTCGCCGAGGACACTCTCGAGCAGGTACGGGCCGAGGCGCATGCCGGCTCTGGGGGTCGGCGGCGGCTGCCTCGACATCGGCCACCGAGGATAGAACCGCTGTCAGAACTGTGTTACAACCGGCGACATGGCGGTTGTGCCGCGGATCGGCACGGAGTTCGCCGGGTATCGGATCGAGTCCCTTCTCGGACGCGGTGGGATGAGCGTCGTCTACCGGGCCGAGAACGTTCGCCTGGGAAACAAGGTCGCGCTCAAGCTCCTGGCGGAGGAGCTCGCCGAGGACGAGAGCTTCCGCGAGCGTTTCGTGCGAGAGTCGCGGACCGCGGCTTCCCTCAACCACCCGAACATCGTCCCGATCTACGACGCAGGCGATTGGGAGGGCGTCCTCTACATCGCGATGCGCTGGGTCGAGGGCGACCTGAAGGCGCAGCTCCGGCGGGACGGCCCGCTCGCGCCGGACCACGCGATCGCGGTCGCGGCGCAGGTCGGCAGCGCTCTCGACGTGGCGCACGCGAGGGGACTGCTCCACCGCGACGTCAAGCCGGCGAACATCCTTGTCGAGCCCGGTGAGCCGGGCGCACCGCCGATCGCCTACCTCGCCGACTTCGGCCTGACCAAGCATCTCGAGTCGAGAAGCGGGATCACCGCGTCCGGTCAGTTCGTCGGGACGATCGACTACATGTCGCCGGAGCAGATCGAAGGTCGGGAGGTCGACGCCCGGACCGACATCTACTCGCTCGGTTGCGTGATCTTCGAGTCACTCGCCGGAGCGACGCCCTTCCGCCGGGAGACCGAGGTCGCGGTGCTGTGGGCGCACATGCGCGAGGAGCCGCCGCCGCTGTCGGAGCTCCGGCCCGACCTCCCGCGCGAGGTCGACGGCGTGCTCGCGAAGGCGATGGCGAAGGACCCGGAACAGCGGTACGGCTCCTGTCGGGAGTTGGTCGCCGCCCTACGGCATGTCCTCGGCTCCGCGGCTGCGGCGACGTACGCGGGAAGGACTGTCGGCGAGGTCAATGGCGAAGCCCCTGTGCCAACGACCGTGCGGCAGCCGCGCCGCAGCAGGAATGCTCCGCGTCTCCTTCCGGCACTCGGGATCTTGGGCGCCCTACTCGTCGCGGGCGCTGTGGGGGCCGTTGCGTACGCCGTGATCGGTGACGAGCCGCAAGTGATCGCTGCCGAAGGCACGACGCTCACGCTGAACGATGAGATTCTGTTGCAACGAATTCCGGCCCCTATTCGGGGCCGTTGCCGGCCGACCGAGCCGCTGACGCCGGACTTCGACTCTCGGATGCTGTGCCGGCTCGGGACGCGCGAGGTGGATCGAGTCGAGTACAACCTCGCCAAGAGCGGCAACCGGATGCGCGCGTACTTCCTAGAACAGGCATTCGGCGAGCAACTGGCAACGCCGGGGGAGCCTGTCCGCGCTCTAGCGCGGTGCGGTCCGGACTCACAGGCGATCGGTGCCTGGAAACCCGCGGGGGAAACCGGACACAGTGACCGGCTCCGCCGCGGCGACACGTCAAGTGGACGGTTTCTCTGCTATCGGCGGAACGGCTGGGCGGGCATGGAGTGGACCGATGCCCGGCGGGACATCTACTCGGCGGCATACGGCCGGGATCTCCGTCGGTTGTTCGGGTGGTGGCGACAGTCGCCCGGACCGACGGCCTAGTCGTAGAATGCGGCGAGCCGGAGGCCGCATCCGGCTCGCCGTCCGCGGCCCCTCCCCGGCTTTCTAGTGCCTTCTCCTCGGGACGGGTGGGGCGGCCCGCTTCAGCGCAGCGGTGCTCGCAGGCCGCCGGGCGGCGTCGCCGCATGCTTCCGCTCGCCACCGGGGCGCACACCCGGCGGCGCGGAAGGCCTCCACCACTGCGAGATACCGCTGCGCTTCCTCGGCCAAGCTCATGCGTCCACGGTCGCAGTCGGCGATCACACCGCACTCACACGGCACTCATCCGGAGTTGTAAGTCCTACTGACTCGGGTGTTCAATTGAACGGATGTCCCTCGTCGAGGTGCGCCTGCTCGGGCCGCTCGAGGTGGACGTTGCGGCCGGCCGCCTCGAGCTGCGCCGCAGCAAGCAGCGGGCGGTGCTGGCCTTGCTCGCCATGCGGCCGGGAGAGGTGATCTCGAGGGATCGGATCATCGACGAGCTCTGGGGTGAGCGCCCGCCGAAGACGGCCGTGGCTTCGCTTCAGAACGTGATCTCCGATCTCCGGAAGTCGCTCTCGCCGCAGGTCCTCGTCACTCAGGCGCCCGGCTACGCGCTCGCGCTCAAGCCCGAGGCCGTCGACGCCCGGCGGTTCGAGGCCGCCGTCGACGATGCACGGGCAGCCGTCGGCCCCGACGAACGGGTCCGGCTGCTTGGAGCGGCGCTCGCACTCTGGCGGGGCGAACCACTCGCCGACGTCGAGCTCGGTCCGTTCGCGGCGGCCGAGGCGGGCCGACTCGAAGAGCTCCGCGCCGCCGCTCGTGAAGAGCAGCTCGAAGCCGAGCTCGACCTCGGCCGTCATGCCCAGCTAGTTGCCGACCTCGAGGCTCTCGCCGCGGAGTACCCGCTGCGCGAGCGCCCCACGGCGCTCCTGATGCTCGGCCTCTATCGGGCGGGTCGGCAGGCCGAGGCGCTCAAGGTGTACCACCGGAGCCGCGAGCGGCTCGTCGGCGAGCTCGGGATCGAGCCCTGGCCGGAGCTGAAGCGGCTCGAGGCCGCGATCCTCCGGCACGACTCCGCTCTCGACGCCCCGCCGTCAAGGAAGCCGCCGTCTGCGCCCGCGCGAGCGGAGGACCGGCGGAAGACCGTGACGGTCCTCTTCGCCGACGTCGTCGATTCGACCGCGCTCGGAGGGTCGCTCGATCCGGAGGTGCTCCGCACCCTCATGCTCCGCTACTTCGAGGTGGCGCAGCGCGTGATCGAGCGGCACGGGGGCACCGTCGAGAAGTTCATCGGGGACGCGGTGATGGCCGCGTTCGGCATCCCGTCGGTGCACGAGGACGATGCGCTCCGGGCCGTTCGTGCGGCGAGAGAGCTCCGGGATGCGATCGACGCCGTGAACGGCGAGCAGCCCGCAGCCTTCCTCCAGATCCGGGTCGGGGTCAACACGGGCGAGGTGCTGGCCGCGGATCCCGCTTCACAGGGCTCCTATGCGACCGGCACGGCCGTCAATGTCGCCGTCCGGCTCGAGGAGGCGGCCATGCCGGGCGAGATCCTGCTCGGAGAGGCGACGCACCGGCTCGTCTCGTATGCCGTCGATGCCGAGGCAATCGAGGGGGTGGACCTCGGCGGCGCCCTTGGGCACGCTAAGGCGTTCCGCCTGCTCGAGGTTGGCACCGTTCCACGGCCGCTCGGACACGCTTCGTTCGTCGGTCGAGAGGACGAGCTGGCCTTCCTGCGTGCCGCCGTTGCCGGCGTACGGGCGGAACGTCGGAGCCGGGTCGTGACCGTGGTGGGCGACCCAGGCGTAGGGAAGACGCGGCTCCTGTCCGAGCTCTTCGCCTCGCTCGGCGGGGACGAACGGGCCTTGACCGGAAGGTGCGCCGCGTACGGCGACGGTGCGACGTTCCTGCCGCTGGCCGAGATCGTGGCAGAGGCAGCTCCGTCTCGACCTGCCGAGACCATTGCCGCCCTCCTCGGCGCGGATGAACAGGCGACCGTGATCGCACAGCGCGTCACCCAGCTGACGGGCGATGCCGAAGGCGCCGCCTCGACCGGCGAGATCTTCTGGGCCGTCCGCCGCTTCCTCGAGGCGCTGGCGGCGGAGGGCGCGCTGGTCGTGGCGCTCGAGGACGTCCACTGGGCAGAGCCGACCCTGCTCGATCTCCTCGAGTATCTCGCCGCCTGGCCGGCGGAGGCGCCGCTGCTGCTCGTCTGTCTTGCCCGCCCCGAGCTCCTCGAGCAGCGTCCAAGGTGGGGCTCCGGCAGGCAGAGCCTCGTGCTCGAGCCGTTGGAGCCCGAGGCCGCTTGCCTGGTGCTCGACCAGCTCGCTCCGGCCGAGCTGCCCAGTCGGGACCGGCAGCGGATCGTGCGGATCGCCGAAGGGAATCCGCTCTTCCTGGAGCAGCTCCTCGCGCTCGCCGACGAGGTTGGACCGGACGCCGTGACCCGCGTTCCACCCTCCGTCGAGGCGATCCTGGCCGCCCGTCTCGACCGCATCGAGCGGTCGGAGCGTGCGTTGCTCGAACGGGCGGCCGTCGTCGGCCGGGAATGCCCGTGGAAGGCGATCCTTCAGTTGACGCCGCCCGAGGAGCTCAACGGCGTCGACGCCAGGTTGCTGAATCTCGTCCGTCGCGGGCTCCTGCTCGTCGAGCGATCCGGCTCGGAGGACGCGTTCCGCTTCAAGCACGTCCTCGTCCGGGACGTGGCCTATGCCGGGATGACGAAGGAGTCGCGGATCGGCGCACACGAGCTCTACGCCGACTGGCTGGACCAGGTGGCGGCCGCGCCCGACGAGCTCGTCGGCTATCACTTGGAACAAGCCTCCCGCTATCGGCAGGAGCTGATGCCTGGCGACGAGCACGGGGTCGCTCTCGGACGACGCGCCGCGAGCTTGCTCGCCGCGGCCGGTCGCCGAGCTCCCGCGCGCGCAGACTGGCCTGGAGCGGCTGCGCTGCTCTCCCGAGCGGTCGCAGTCCTCGCCGAGCTCGACCCCGAGCGGGTGCGGCTGCTCCCTGATCTCGCGCGCGCTGTCGGCCTGTGCGGCGACTTCCGGCGAGAGCTCGCGCTCCTCGACGAGGCAGTCGAGCGAGCGGAGGCGGCCGGTGACCGCCGAACGCGCAGCTACGCCGTTCTCTATCGGGACCACGCTCGGACGCGCGTCGACCCCGCGTTCAGCGTGGCAGCCGCCGAAGCGGAGGCCCGCGAGGCGCTCCGGGTCTTCGAAGAAATCGGCGACGCGGACGGACGAGCGCGCGCCTGGGCGAGACTGGCGCACTGCCAGTGGTTCAGCGGCCACCACGTTAAGGCGCGGCTCGCCGCAGAGCGGACACTCGCGCAGGCCCTTTCGGTCGGGGACGAGGCTCTCGAGGCCGAGTCTCGTGGATTGATCGGCAATACGCTCCTGAACGGCCCCGACCCGCTCGATGAGCTTTTCGCCTACGCGGAGCAGTTGACCGAACCAGGTCACCGGCGGCTGTTGACGCTCCTCGCCCGTGCACACGCGATGCGAGGCGATTTTACGACCGCCCGCAGGCTCATCGGGCAGGACATAGCGGCGTTCGAGGAAGTCGGGAGCGCATTCGCAGCCGTCCAATCTGCCGGCGAGGGATTCGCGATCATCGAGATGCTCGCCGGCGATCTCGCCGCCGCGGAGCGGTATCTGACCGAGAGCTTCCAAGCGCTGACGGAAGCCGGCGAGACCGGACACCGATCCTCGGTCGCGGCAAGGCTGGCGAGGGCGCTCTCCGCCCAGGGCCGCCATGAGGAGGCCGAGCGGTTGACTCACGTCAGCGAGGAGACCGCGTCTCCGGACGACTACCTCTCGCAGATTCTCTGGCGCTCGACGCGAGGGCGGGCGCTCGCCGGCCAGGGACGCGTCGGCGAAGGCGAACGTTTCGCGCGAGAGGCCGTCGCGATCGCCGGGGGCACCGACGACGTCAATCTGCGCGCTGACACGCTCGCCGTTCTCGCAGAGGTTCGCCCGGACGAGGCCGCCGTGCTGATCGAGGAGGCTCTCCGCCTCTATGAGGAGAAGGGCAACATCGTCTCCGCGGGGAGAGCCCGTGCGCGTCAGGGCCAACTGAGCCCGGCGGTCTAGGTCAGGCTTCCTCCAGTTCGTTCACCTTCGCGCACAGCGCCGCGAATCCGGCCTGCAGGAAGTCGTTGGCGGCGCCCGCCGCGAGCGTCCACGTGAGCGCGCGCCCGAAGCGGGGCGCCATCATTTGGGTCGAGGCGAGCGCGGCGGCGCTCCACGTCCCGACGCAACGGGTGCAGGTGACGAGCTCGCCGAGCGCACGCTGGAGGCCCTGGCCGGCCGGGTGCTCGTCCTCGCCCTCGACGAACGGTTCGCGGAGGAAGCTCGCCACGCGCTCGCGCGAGAGCGTCCTCGAGGCCTTGAACGTGGCCGCCGAGAGCGCGACCAGCTCGAGCGCCGTGCCGGGGGGAGCTCGCCGAGACAGCGCCGAGACGGCGCCGAGACCGGCCAGGAAGGCCCCGGCGATTGCGGCGTAGGCCTCGTAGGGTGCTCGTTCTGTCTGCTCTTCCACCGGAGCTAGCCTTTCCCCCAATGCCCCCCTTCAAGACATCGGACGCCTACCTGCCGACCGGCGACCAGCCGCAAGCGATCGAGGAGATCGCCGAGGGGCTGAACGCCGGCGAGCGCTTCCAGACGCTGCTCGGCGCCACCGGCACGGGCAAGACCGCGACGATGGCTTGGACGATCGAGCAGGTCCAGAAGCCCACGCTCGTGATCGCCCACAACAAGACGCTTGCCGCGCAGCTCTGCAACGAGTTCCGAGAGTTCTTCCCCGACAACGCCGTCGAGTACTTCGTCTCCTACTACGACTACTACCAGCCCGAGGCGTACGTGCCGCAGGCCGACCTCTACATCGAGAAGGACTCGTCCCGGAACGACGACATCGACCGCCTGCGACACTCGGCGACTTCATCGCTGCTCTCGCGTCGGGACACGATCATCGTCGCCTCGGTCTCCGCGATCTACGGCCTCGGCTCGCCGGAGGAGTACGAGAAGCGGGTCGTGATGTTGCAGGTGGGGGAGGAGCAGGATCGCGACGTGATGCTCCGGAAGCTGATCGACATCCACTACACGCGGAACGACGCCTTCCTCGCCCGCGGCCGCTTCCGCGTCAAGGGCGACGTGATCGAGATCCAGCCGGCCTACGAGGAGTCGGCGTACCGGATCTCGATGTTCGGCGACGAGGTGGAGCAGATCACCCACTTCGACCCGCTCTCCGGCGAGGTCTACGGGAAGCTCGACTACCTGAACATCTTCCCGGCGACGCAGTACGTGACGTCGAAGCCGACGATCGAGCGCGCCGTGGACGGCATCCGGCGCGAGCTCGAGGAGCAGGTGAAGCAGTTCGAGTCGGAGGGCCGGATGCTCGAGGCCCACCGGATCCGGCAGCGCACCGAGTACGACGTCGAGATGATGATGGAGCTCGGGTTCTGCAACGGGATCGAGAACTACTCGCGGATCCTCGACGGTCGGCCGCCGGGCTCGGCGCCGTACACGCTGATCGACTACTTCCCGTCCGATTTCGTCGTCTTCATCGACGAGTCGCACCAGACGGTGCCGCAGGTCGGCGGCATGTACGAGGGCGACCGGTCTCGCAAGCAGACGCTCGTCGACTGGGGTTTTCGGCTCCCGTCGGCGCTCGACAACCGGCCGCTCCGCTTCGACGAGTTCCTGGCGAAGGTGCCTCAGATGGTGTTCGTCTCCGCGACGCCCGGGCCGTTCGAGCTGCGGCACTCGACGCGGACGGCGGAGCAGCTGGTGCGGCCCACGGGGATCGTCGACCCCGACGTCGAGCTCCGGCCGACCAAGAACCAGATCGACGACCTACTGAACGAGATCCGGCGGCGCGAGGAGGCGGGGGAGCGCGCGCTCGTGACAACGCTGACGAAGAAGATGGCGGAGGACCTGACCGACTACCTGCTCGAGTCGGGCGTCAAGGCCAGGTACCTCCACTCTGAGATCGACACGCTCGACCGGATCCAGCTGATCCGCGAGCTGCGGCTCGGCGAGTACGACGTCCTCGTGGGCGTGAACCTGCTCCGGGAGGGGCTCGACCTGCCGGAGGTCTCGCTCGTGGCGATCCTCGACGCCGACAAGGAGGGCTTCCTCCGCGGCAAGACGGCGCTGATCCAGACGATCGGCCGGGCGGCGCGCAACACGAACGGCAAGGTCGTGATGTACGCCGACAAGCTTACCGAGGCGATCAAGGGCGCGCTCGACGAGACGAACCGCCGGCGCGCCGTCCAGCTCGCCTACAACGAGGAGCACGGCATCACGCCCGAGTCGATCCGAAAGGGCGTCTCCGACATCGCAGAGTTCCTCTCGCTGGAGGCGCCGACGGTTCCGCGGGGAAGTCGGCGGGCGCGGAAGAAGGCCGAGGGGATGGAGCCGGCGGAACTGGAGCGGCTGGTGGTGACGCTCGAGGAGGAGATGTTCGCCGCGGCGGAGGAGCTGCGGTTCGAGTACGCCGCGAAGCTGCGCGACGAGATCAAGGAGCTCCGCCGGGAGCTCCAGGCCGCCGCGGAAGCGCCCGCCTAGCGGGCCGCGCTTGAGGTCAGCGTGCGGTTGCCGCCGCGCTGCTTCGCTGCGTAGAGCGTCCGGTCGGCCACGCGGAGCAGGGCTGCGGCGGTGTCGCCGTCGGCCGGGAAGGCCGCGATGCCGAGGGCGGCGGTGATGGTGCGTCCGTCAGCGAACGGGGTCGCCGCAAGCTCGCGGCGGAAGCGCTCCGCGACGCCGAGCGCGTCGCCGGCGCGTGTCTCCGGCAGGAGGACGACGAACTCGTCCCCGCCGAGCCGCGAGGCGACGTCCGCCATGCGCTTGTGCTGGCGGAGGCAGTCCGCGACCCGCTGCAGCACCGCGTCGCCGAGGGCGTGGCCCCCTGTGTCGTTGACCGCCTTCAGGCCGTCGCAGTCGATCATCACGACCGATAGCTCGTGGCCGTTGCGCCGGCAGCGGGCGAGCTCCTCGTCCAGCCGGTCCTCGAGGCCGCGGCGGTTCAGGAGCCCCGTCAGCGAGTCCGTGACGGCCGCCCGCTGCTCGCGCCGGAGCGCTTGGGCGACGTCGATCAGCGCCGCTGTGTGCTGGGCGAACAGCGTCGCCGCCTCGACCTGCTCGTGCCCGAGCTCGGTCGCGGCGGCGGTGCGCCCGACGAGCGCTCCGACCTCGCCGCCGGCGACACGGAGCGGCAGCCAGACGAGGCGCGGCGGCACGGGCTGGTCGGGCTGCTCCAGGCCCGGAAACCGGCTGTCGAGAACGCTGTACGCGGCGCCTGCGCCGGAGCGCGACTCGATCTCCGCCAGCTGCTTCACGTCCCCGGGCTCGAGCGGCCTGAGCGTCGAGTCGGGGCGGCGCCAGAAGCTCGCGAGCTGGTAGGCCTCGCCGTCTCGGACGAGGCTGACCTGCGCGGAATCGAGCTCCAGCAGGCGGGCGAGGGTGCGGGTCGCAAACTCGGTAATCGCCGCCACGCCCCGCAACGAGCTTGCGTGGACGCAGAGGCGCGCCGCGCCGGCGAGGTCGAGTCCGAGTGACGCGCGCATCTCCTCGACGCGCTCCGCGACGTGCGGCGCCAGCTGTTCGTACAGCCCGACCGCGTCAGGCGGCAGCGCGGGTCCCTTCGTCTCGAGGTTGAGCACACCGGCGACCGCGCCGCCGACGGTGAAGGGGACTGCGATCTCGGAGGTGATCCCCGAGACCGCGGCGATGAAGTCGGGCTCGCGGTCGGCATCCTCGATGAACTGCGTCTCACCCGTCCGGACCGCGCGCGCCATCACGCCCTGGTCGAGTGCGAACCCGTCCCGAAGGTCGTCGTAGCCCTGCTGCGAGACGAGCCACAGGCGCTCGTGCTCGAGCACGTAGACGCTCGCAAGCAGCCTGCCGTTGAAGCACTCGGCGAGTGCATCTACGGCGAGGTCGATCGACTTGCGGCCGCTGTCCGTGCCGAGCGCGGCCTTCGCGCGGCGAACGCCCGCGGCGATCGAGTCGACGCTGAGCGGCCGCGAGGGTCGGGCCCGGTGCGGGGCAGCGGGAGCGCGGTCCGCCTGCTGTCGCGGCTCGGGCGCTTGGCTGCCGCCGTCGAGCGCGCGGCCGTCCGCGATCGCGCGCACGTCGGCGATCGCCTCCAGGAAGAGGTCGAGGACGAGCGGGTCGAACTGCGTGCCGCGACCGGCGCGCATCACCTCGACCGCGTCCTCGAAGGGCATGGCCGCGCGGTAGACGCGGCTGGAGGTGATCGCGTCGAAGACGTCGGCGACGGCGGCGATCCGACCCTCGAGCGGCACCGTCTCACCCGGCAGCCCCTGGGGATAGCCCGTGCCGTCATGGCGCTCGTGGTGCGTCAGCGCGATCGTCGCGGCGACCTCCAGCAGCTCCGAGGACGAGCCGGCCAGCAGCCGGTGGCCGATCTCGGCATGGCGCTCCATCACCCGGCGCTCGGCCTCGGCCAGGCGACCGGGCTTGAGCAGGATCCGGTCGGGGATCGCGATCTTGCCGACGTCGTGGAGCCCGCTCGCGAGCCGAATCAGCTCGCAGCGCTCCTCGTCGAGCTCGAGCCTGCTGGCGAGGAGCTCGCAGTACCGGCTCATCCGCTCGGTGTCCCTGCCGGTCTCGGCGTTCCGGAACTCGGCGGCGAAGGCGAGCCGGCGGATCGTCTCGGCCTGGCTCAGCTGGAGCTCGAGCTGTGAGCGCCTGAGGCGCGCGACGGTGTCGAGCAGGTCGTCCTCCGCGCGGCGGCACTCGGCGAGCTCGCGTTCGAGCTCCTCGCGCTCGTCTGGGATCGCAGAGAGCGCACGAACAGGCGGAGAAGGCTCCGCGGCCGCAGGCAGGAGGCTCACCGTTGCCTTATCGGACGGTGGAAGCACCCGGCTCAACTTTTGCGCTTCCCTCGTCCGAGTGACGCATTCCCCGCTTCGTCACCAGGTAGACACTGCAATTTCCCCGCGGGCAGGCGTAGGATCGTCCCGTTCGTTCTCGAGGGGAGAAAGGGAGAGGGCTCAAGTGAAGAGATTCCGAGGTCTTGCCGCGGCCGTGTTCGCGCTCGCGGCGCTCGCAGTACTGGTGTTTGCAGGCCCATCTGCCGGCCACGGCAAGAAAGGCAAGCCGTCCGGCCCACTCACGAAGAAAGCGATTCTGTTCGCCTCCGACGGCATGCGCCCGGACCTGATGGAGCGCTACGCCCGCCAGGGCGTGATGCCGACCTACAGAGCCCTGATGAAGCACGGCATCCGCGGGCGCAACGGGCTGAAGCAGGGCTTCCCGCCGAACACCGGCGTCGGCTGGTACACGCTCGCCACCGGCACCTGGCCGGGCGAGCACGGCTCGACGAACAACACGTTCCACCGGGCCGGCGCCGGCTTCGACACGACGACGAGCTTTTCGACGCCCGGCATCCTGCAGGCGGACACGGCGCTCCAGGCCGCCGAGCGGGCGGGGAAGAAGATCGTGTCGATCGAATGGGTCGGAGCCCGCGGGCTCGTACCGGCGATCCAGGGCCCGGTCGTCGACTTCCGCACGTTCATCGGTGGTCGCGGCATCGCGCTCAACTACGACCTGCCGGGACAGCCGGCGCTCGCAAATAGCTTCAATGTCGCCTACCAGCGGCAGGATCTCGCCGCTGCGGCCGGCTGGACGAACGTGCCGACGTCGTTCAGCCCGGCAAAGCAGGCGACGTTCACGCAGAACAACGCGCAGATCCCGGGCAACGGCGCCTGGGACGTCTACATCTACGACACCACGAACAACGGCAACGTCGATTACGACCGTGTTCTGATCGTCAACAGCGCGGACGCGAAGGACGGCAGCAAGTCGGTCGCGACGTTGAAGCAGGGCCAGTGGGCAGATGCGAAGCTCACGTTGGTTTCCGGCTCGCTGAGCGGGAAGACCGGCGGTTTCTACGTCAAGCTGATCGACCTCTCGCCGGGCCTCTCGAAGTTCCGGATCTACTTCACGTCGGTCATGCGCGTGAACGCGATGTGGAACGCGCTCGGCCCGGCCGGCTCCGACGCCTTCGCCGAGACGCTCGCGCGTGACTTCCCGACCTCGGTCGCCGGCGACTTCGCCCCGCTGGAAGCGCTGATCGTCGACGAGGACACCTATATCGAGCAGGGCGAAAAGTGGTCCGACGCCCACTGGGCGTACCTGAAGTACATCTTCAACACGCTCCACTACAAGCCCGACGTCGCGTTCGTCGGCTTCCCGGGGACGGACGAGGTGAGCCACCAGTTCCTCGGGCTCACCATTCCGACCGACCCGGACGGGCGGCCAAACCCGTACTTCGACGACGTCAACGGTGACGGCACGAAGGACCACCGGCTCGCGGTCAGGAAGGGCTACCTCCGCGACGCGTACTCAGAGGCGGACGCCACGCTCGGCCTCGCCCGAAAGCTGATGGGCAAGAAGGACACGACCGTGATGGCGTCGTCAGACCACGGCTTCGCGCCGCAGTGGCTCGCGATCAACGCCCGCAAGGTGCTGTTCGAGACCACGGTGCACAACACGGTCACCGGTGCGGACGTCTCGGTTCACCCGAGCGGGAATCCCGTGAACGGCTTCAACTCGATCAGCAACTGCCGGGCCCAGGGCGGCGCGGCCGACCTCGCCAAGGCCTGCTGGGCGGGCGGGACGGTGCAGATCTACGTCAACCCGACGCTGCCGGCCGGCATCACCTACGAGGCCGTCCGCACGGCGGTCATCAACAAGTGGAACGCGCTGACCGATCCGGGTACCCCGGGACGGCAGGTGCTCCTGAAGGTGATGAAGAAAGAGGAGCTGCGGAACGTCGACGGCACCGATGCGCTGCACCCGAGCCGCAGCGGTGACGTCGTCGTCGTCTCACGGCCGCCGTACCAATTCGACGCGGCGACCGTCGGGCAGACGATTGCGTTCTCGCAGTTCTTCGGCCAGCACGGCTACCTGCCCGACTACGTCGACCTCGAGCACAGCATCAACATGCACGGGACGTTCGTCGCGGGTGGCGAGGGGATCGAGCATCGCCACTGGCCGATCCGTGGCGTACGGGCGATCGATGTCGCCCCGACGCTCTCGTTCATGCTCGGGATCCCGGGTCCGACGAACGCCCGGGGCAAGATCCTCTACAAGATCCTCGAGCGGACGCGCGACCTCCGCGAGATCACGCTCCTCGACATCAGCGACTGGCACGCGCAGATCCCGCCGGCGGCCGCCGAGGCAGCCGACGTGGTCCTCAACGCGAACGGGACGCCGACGGGAACAGCGCTGGGGCCGACCTTCAACATCGCCGGCGCGGCGTTCCTGACGACGTGGTTCAACGAGTACCGGAAAGACGTCCGTGACGGCTCGCTCACCATGACCGCCGGCGACTCGTTCGGCGGGGCGACACCGCCGATCTCGAACGCGTTCGGCGACAAGGTGACGCCGCCGATCATGAACATGATGGGCTTCGGCGTCGACACGGTCGGCAACCACTCGTTCGACCGCGGTGAGGACTACTACCGGCACCAGTTGATCCCGCTCGCCGACTTCCCGATCCTGTCGGCGAACGTCGTCGACGGCACGTCCGGGAAGACGCCGCCGGAGTGGTCGCCGTCGAAGACGTTCCGGTTCGGCGACGTCAAGCTCGGCATCGTCGGCTTCACGACGGTCGATACGCCGCTCCTGCTCTTCCCGGGCCGGCTCGGCCCGTTCGTGGTCAAGCCCGTGCTGCCCGCGATCAACCCGGAGGCGGCGAAGCTCGCCGCGAAGGGCGCCGACGCGGTGATCGCACTCGGCCACGAAGGAGCGAATGCGGGGAACCTGGACACGGCCACCGGGCCGCTCATCGACATCGCCGACGGCGTACAGAACACCGACGTCGTCATCGGCGACCACAACGACATCCAGGCGCTCTCGTACCGGCCGAACGGCGTGCTCGTCACCGAGAACCGGGGCAAGGGCATTCGCTTCACGCGGATCCGCCTGGTCATCGACGAGGACCGCGGTGAGGTCGTCTACAAGACGGCCGACTGGCACAAGCCGTGGAATATCGGCGTGACGCCCGATCCGGCCGTTCAGGCCCGGATCGACGAGCTCAACGCTCTGCTGGCACCGCTCTTCAACGTCAAGATCGGGGAGTCGGGCGTCCTGATCCCGCGACGTGACAGCTGCGGGGCCTCCGACGGACGGCTGTGCGAGTCACTGATCGGGAACGTCACGACGGACGCGATGCGGAAGACCTACAACAAGGACTTCGCGATCACGAACTCGGGCGGCCTCAGGGCCGACCTGACCTGCCCCGCCGTCGACAACACCGGCGACACCTGCCCGCCGTACTCGACGCCGCCGCCGCCGTACACGATCACACGCGGCTCGGTGCTGGGCGTCCTGCCATTCGGGAACATCGTCGTCACGGTCAGCATCAACGGGGCCGAGCTGAAGACGATGCTCGAGAACGGCGTCCAGTTCATTCCCGCCACGAACGGTCGCTTCCCGCAGGTCTCAGGGCTCTGCTTCACGTACGACGTGCAGCAGCCGGGCTTGAGCCGCGTGACCGGGGCGCGGAGGCAGGCCGCCGACGGCACCTGCACCGGGGCGCCGATCGACCTGACCGCCTCGGGCGGGCCGTACTCGATCCTCGAGAACGACTTCATGGCGAGCGGGGGCGACGGCTATCCGGTCTTTGCGCCTCGAATGTCGACGCTCGACATCATGGATCAGGTGCTCGCGGACCACGTGGCGGCGAACTCGCCGCTCGCGCCGACGATCCAGGGCCGGATCCAGTGCACGGACAGCAACCCGGCGGCAGCGCCGGCCTGTCCGGTACCGGTCCCCTAGGCTCGAGAGTCACTTGGGAGCCCGCCGCCCGGCGGCGGGCTCCCTCGCTACCGTCGTCGGTATGACGAATGACAGGTGGTTCGGCTGGGCCGTCGCGGCGTGCGTCGCGACGCTGACGGTCGCCGGCGGCGCGTGGATCGTCTCGACCGGGCCTTCCTCCGGCACTGCCGAGCCCTCCGCCCGGGCGGCGGCACCCGCCGGCTACAACCCCCGCTTCGTCCGTTACGCGGATCATGACCAAGACGTGGTCGTGATCGTGGCGGCAGCACCCGGGAAGCTCGAGGTGGTCGCGGCCCCGTCCGATTCGGCCGACCTCCCGCCCGAGGACGTGGCGGTCGCGGTCGACTCGCAGGCGGTCGAGCCGCTGGCGGACTGCGGCTGGAACTGCGTCGCCGCCGACGCCCCCGTACTCCAGGGCGACCCGTCGTTCGTGGGGGTCGAGCTCCGCCGGAGCGGCCGCCGCCCGGCCCGCGTGGCGATCGCACTGCCCGCGAGGCGTCCGCCGTCCGGCGCCAGCTTGTACCGAGCCGTTCAGCGGCGGATGGGGGCGTTCCGGACGGTGCGGGTCGACGAGCGACTCGAGAACGGCACGTCGAGCATTCGCACCCGTTTTGCGTTTCGGGCGCCCGACCGGATGCGCTATCGGATCAACACCGGGGTGAAGGCCGTCGTGATCGGCGGCCGCCGGTGGGACTGGGCGGGCGGACGCTGGCAGGCGGTGCCGACGGAGCCGATCCGCTCGCCGGCCTACGTCTGGGCGGGCGCGCGGCTGCCCCGGTTCCTCGGGCGGGAACGCCTCGACGGCCGCAATGTCCGCCTCCTCTCGGTCTTCCGGAACGAGCCGCGCTTCCCGGCCTGGTTCCGTCTCGCGGTGGACGACCACGACCGCGTCGTCCGCGCGGACATGCTCTCGGTCGGGCACTTCATGGTCGAGCGGCTCGCCCGGTTCGGCGAGCCGGTGACGATCGTGCCGCCGCGGTGAGCAGTTAGCCTCGCGCCGTGAGCCTGGTCGACGTCCTCGCGATCCTGATCTCGAGCCTGGTGATCGGCGCACTGGGCCGTCTCGCCGTTCCGGGCCCGGATCCGATGCCGATCTGGCTGACGATCCTGCTAGGGCTCGTCGGGTCGATCGTCGGCGGAGCGGCCGCCGTCGCGCTCGGTTTCGGGGCCGGCGGGATCTTCGTGCTTTCGGTGCTGGCCGCGACCGTGCTCGTGATCCTGTACCGCCGAATCGTGCAGAAACGGGGGGTCACAGGCCCCGACGCCCGACGGATGCCCTAGTTTTCACGAAGTCCGCACGGGGTAAGCCGGGAAGGCCATCTCCAAGGAGGACAACGTGGGAATCATTGCCTTCATCATCCTGGGCCTCTTGGCCGGAATCATCGCCAAGGCGGTCCTGCCCGGAGACGACCCCGGCGGACTGATCGTGACGGCGCTCATCGGCATTGCCGGTGCGCTGATCGGGGGGTTCCTGGCGTCGGCGCTGTTCGACGCTCACCCGCTCGACGAGTTCTTCGACATCAGCACCTGGCTGACCGCGATCGTCGGCTCGATCGTCTTGCTTCTCATCTACCGGATGGTCGTCTCGAGGCGACCGGCCTACTAGTCCCGGACCGTCGGGGCGGAAAGGAGCAGCATGGGTGGGATCAGTCTGGGCGGGATTCTCGTGATCATCGGGATCATCCTGGCGATCTTCTGGAATCTCTGGATCGGCCTGATCATTGCGCTGGTTGGCCTCATCGCCTTCGGCGGGTTCGCTAGGGGCCGCTGGTACTGAGCTCTTCCGGCACGGGGGCCGGCTGGGCGGCGAGCGGCCCGCGACCACGCGGAAAGCGGCGGATCGCGGTGAGCCCCCAGTCGTCCCCGCGCCAGATGTACGTCTCGACCGAGAGCGAGTTCTCGCCGCTCTCGTAGACGATCAGTCCTCGAGCCTCTCCGCGGCGCTTCGGGCGGGGTTGCCCGAGGCCAGGCGCGCTCGAAACGGTCACGCCCTGGATGTCACCTGAGGCGACCTCGAACTCGTGGCGCTCGCTGATCGCCACCTGATGGATGTGGCCCGCGAGGATCAGCTCGGCGCCCGCGTCGACCAGACCGCCGAGCACCCGGCTTCGGTCGCGCACCGGCTTCTTCCGCGAACGCCAGGGTGCGCCGAGCAGGTGATGGTGCAGAACGACGACGCGGAGCGCCTCCGGCCCGGCTTCGGCGAGTTTCTCGGCTGCGTACGTGAGCTGGGCGGGCCGAATCTGCCCTGCCTGATGGACCCACGGCCGTACCGAGTTCAGCCCGACGACGTGGAGGCGTTCTGAGCTGTAGATCGGTCTCGTCGTCTGCCAGCGGCGCTCGAACTGCTCATAGGGGCGCGTGAACCGGGCGACTGGCGTGTATGGGATGTCGTGATTTCCAGGGATGGCGAGCACGGGCCGGCCGAGGCCCTGCAGGAAGTCGGCCGCCTCGTCGTGCTCCTCGGGCCGCCCGCGGTGCGTCAGGTCCCCGCTTGCGACGATCAGCTCGGGGTCCACTCGTGTGATCAGGTCGGCGAGGCCCGATTCGAGCCCCGAGTCGACGTGGCTCCCGACGTGCAAATCCGAGAGGTGGAGGAGACGGGTTCGGGCCCCGGGCACAGCCGAGGCAGGCTATACACTCAGATTCGTGGTCGACGAGCCCACAGAGATCTTCGACGACCTCTATCTCGGGCTGCGAGCGGGGGGAGCGCTGCGCAAGAAGCGCCGTGGCGAGCCGCTGACGAGCGAGGAAGAGGAGGCGATCGGGCGCTGGCAGCGCCTGGGGCGTGCGCGGAAGATCGCGGCGCTCGGCGCCTTCACGCTCGGCACGTTCGGCCTCGGTTTCACCCTCGGCGGCCTGATCTTCGGCAAGTGGCGTAGGGCCTAGCTCGCGCCCGGCCTGCCGGCGGCTCCCCGGCGGCGAGCCAGAAGCGAGGTGGGCTTCAGTGCTCGGCGTCCTGTGCCGGGAACAGCACCGTCGGCACCTCCTGCTCCGCCGGGTCGCGTTCGAGCACGATCACCTCGAACAGCGTGCCGACGACCGCGGCAAGCGGGATCGCCAGCAGGACCGCGAGCTCACCGACGAGGATCGTGGTCGCCGCGACGGAGACGATCACGAGGAGCGGCGACAGGCCGACGGCGTCGCCCAAAACGCGCGGGATCACGAAGTAGTCCTCGAGCAGCCGGACGGCCAGCACGATCAGGCCCGCGGCCACGCCGACCTCGACGGACTCGGTGAAGCCGACGGCGACGGCGACCGTCCCGGCGACCAGTGGGCCGATCACCGGGACGATCTCGACCACGCCGGCGAAGATCCCGATCAGGAGCCAGAAGGGCAGGCCGATCGCCCAGAAGGCGATCGAGAGCACCGTCGCGACGAAGACGATCAGCAGCGCCTGCCCGCGGACGTACGCGCCGAGCTTCAGGTCGATCAGGTCCCAGGTGTCCTGGACGAGCCGGCGCCGGCGCTCCGGCACGAGGGCCGTGACGAGCCGGACGGCGTCGTCGCGCTCGAAGATCCAGTAGGCGGCGCAGGCGAAGACGAAGAAGATTCCGATCGCGATCTCGAACCCGATCAAAGTGAGGTGGAGCGCAGGGTCGAAGACGTCCTCCACCTTCGGCAGCCGCTCCAGTCGCTGGTTCAGCCAGCCGAGCGCGTCGCCCTTGAACCCGCCCTCGTTCTCGGCTTCTCCGAGCGCTTCCTCGATCTGGTGGATCGCTCTCGGCACGACGGCCCAGAGGAGGAGCCCGAGGCCGGCAGCGAGGACGGCGTAGTGGAGGAGGATTCCCGCGCCCCGAGGGATGCGGCGGCGGGCGAGGGCTTCCACCGAGGGCCGCATCGCGGCCGCGAGCGTGAAGGCGAGGAAGAGCAGGACGAGGAGGAGCTTCAGCTTCCAGAGCGCGAGGCCGAGCACGACCACGCCTCCGACCACGGCGGCGGCCACGAATGCACGGCGTGCAACATCGTCCATGGGCATGGTTTCGCCGGGTTCGCTCTGCGACAAACCCGCAGGAAACGCCCGGGTTCGGCGCGAAAGCCGCGGGCGTGATCGCGGACGACGAGCACGAGGAGATCTGCCTCGAGGCCAGGCGACACGGGATCGTGCTCGCGCGGCCGCTCCTGTGGGCGATCGTGCTCGGCGGCGTGGGCGGGGTGTTGACGACCCTTCCGCAGCCAGTCGACCTCGTCGGCGACGTGGTCGTCGCGCTTGCGGTGGTGATCGCTCTGCGGGCGGTGTGGAAGTGGGAGCAAACCCGGATCGTCGTGACGACCGAGAAGGTCTTCGTCGTCAACGGGACGCTGCGGCGCAAGGCGCAGGCCGTGCGCTTGCGAGCGGTCGAGGCGGTCGAGCTCGAGCAGACCTTCGCGGGCCAGCTCCTGGGCTACGGCACGGTCGTCGTCGGCCCATTGGCGCTGGAGAAGATCCCGCGCCCGAAGCGGCTCTACCACCTGGTTGAGCGCCTCGCCGGCTAGAGCCGAGTCCTCTTTAGCCCAGCACCGCCGAGCCATGACGAGTGTCTGACACCGGCCGTGCCCGGCGAGGGCCAGGCGCGCCCAGCCACGACGGGTGTCTGACACCGGTCGCGGCTGCCGAGGCCGTGCCGGAAGTGGGAAGGAACAGGCGCGACCTGTCTCGTAGCCGCCGGCGCCGCGACAGGATTGGACCCCGATGGGACGCGTGCTTCGGTCGAGCCTGCCCGACGGCTACTTCCACGTCACGGCGCGGAGCGTCGCCGAAGCGCCGCTCTTCCGGGACGATGTCGACCGGCGCCTGTTCCTGATCCACCTCGGCGGGGCGATCCGGCGGTTCGGGCTCGTGCTCGAGTGCTGGTGCCTGATGACGACCCACCACCACGCGGTCCTCGAAGGCCCCACGGAGCAGCTCTCCCGCGCGATGCAGTGGCTCCACGGGCACTACGCGCGCGAGCACAACGCCAGACATCGGCGCTTCGGCGCCCTCTTCGCCGAACGCTTCTCCTCACGCGTGATCCGGGACGAGAGGCACCTCGCGGCGGCGATCGAGTACGTACTCGACAACCCCGTCCGTGCCGGCCTCGTCGACCGCTGGCAGGACTGGCCGTGGTCCGGCGTAACCCGCGAAACGGAGCTGAGCGAACACTTGTTCGCGTCCTCCGCCACGGCTAAACTGGCCGGTTATGGCCCAGGAAGAGCTGGTTGTTCACGGCGCCCGAGAGCACAACCTCAAGGACATCGACGTCAGGCTGCCGCGAAACCGGCTGATCACGATTACGGGTCTTTCCGGCTCGGGCAAGTCGAGCCTCGCCTTCGACACGATCTACGCGGAGGGCCAGCGCCGCTACGTCGAATCGCTCTCGGCGTACGCCCGTCAGTTCCTCCAGATGATGGAGAAGCCGGACGTCGACTCGATCGAAGGCCTCAGCCCGGCGATCTCGATCGACCAGAAGACGACGTCGCGCAACCCGCGCTCGACGGTCGGCACCGTCACCGAGATCTACGACTACCTGCGCCTGCTCTACGCGCGCGTCGGCCGGCCGCACTGCCCGATCTGCGGCCGCCCGATCGCCGGCCAGTCGATCGAGGCGATCGTCGACCAGATCCTCCAGCTGCCGGAGGGAACGAAGTTCACCGTGAATGCTCCGGTCGTCCGCGACCGGAAAGGCGAGTACCGAGACCTCCTGGACGAGCTCCGCCGGGACGGCTTCACGCGCGTAAAGGTGGACGGCGAGCAGCGCCTGCTCGAGGACGAGATCGTCCTGGACAAGAAGTTCAAGCACACGATCGAGGTCGTGGTCGACCGGCTGCGAATGAAGCCGGAGCTCCGGAGCCGCCTGTTCCAGTCCGTGGAGACCGCGGTCAACCTGGCGGACGGCCTGGTCGTGATCGACCTGCTGGACGAGGAGCGGGAGCTCACGTTCTCCGAGAAGTTCGCCTGCCCCGAGCACGGCGTGTCGCTGCCGGAGCTCCAGCCGCGGATCTTCTCCTTCAACTCGCCGCACGGGGCCTGTCCCCGCTGCACGGGCCTTGGCGCGCAGCTCGAGATCGACCCGGACCTGCTCGTCCCGGACCCGACGCTGCCGCTCGCCGAGGCGCTCGTGGGGCTGAACGGCAACTGGTACGAGGCCGTGATCCAGGCGATCGCGGACCGGTACGAGCTCGACCTGGACACGCCCTGGCAGGACCTGCCGAAGGAGCACCAGGACCTCTTCCTCTACGGCACGAAGGGTGAGCGCGTCTACGTCACGTACCGGAACCGAATGGGCCGGAAGCGGTCGTACATGCTGGCCTTCGAGGGGCTGGTCTCGAATCTCCAGCGCCGCTACCGCGACACCGACTCGTCCTCGATCCGGGAGCGGATCGAGGAGTACATGAGCTTCCGGCCGTGCCCCGAGTGCGGCGGCGCGCGCCTGAAGCCGGAGGTGCTGGCAGTCACCGTCGGCGGCAAGAACATCCACGAGTTCACGCAGATGTCCGTCGCGCGGGCGCTGGACTTCCTCCACGAGCTCGAGCTGACCGAGACCGAGCAGCTGATCGGCGCGCGGATCGTGAAGGAGATCCGCGAGCGCCTGACATTCCTCGACAACGTCGGCGTCGGGTACCTCCAGCTCGACCGCCCCTCCGCCACGCTGTCCGGCGGCGAGGCGCAGCGGCTCCGCCTCGCGACGCAGATCGGCAGCCAGCTCGTGGGCGTGCTCTACATCCTGGACGAGCCGTCGATCGGCCTCCACCAGCGCGACAACGGGAAGCTGATCGCGACGCTGGAGCGGCTCCGCGACCTCGGGAACACGGTCTTGGTCGTCGAGCACGACGAGCAGATGATGCGGGCGGCCGACTGGCTCGTGGACATGGGCCCGGGCGCCGGGGAGCACGGCGGGCACGTCGTCGCGGAAGGCCCGGCGCGCAAGGTCGAGCGGAACCCGAAGTCGATCACCGGTCAGTTCCTCTCGCGTGAGCGCCAGATCGCCGTCCCCAAGCGCCGGACGGAGGACCGCGGCACGTTCCGCGTGCTCGGCGCGCGCCAGCACAACCTGAAGGGGATCGACGTGGAGTTCCCGATCGGCCGGTTCATCGCCGTCACCGGAGTCTCGGGCTCGGGCAAGTCGACGCTCGTGAACGAGATCATCTACAAGGCGCTTGCGAACAAGCTTCACCGGTATCGCGTGAAGCCGGGCGACCACGACGAGGTCGAGGGGATCGACGACTTCGACAAGGTGATCGAGATCGACCAGTCGCCGATCGGCCGGACGCCGCGCTCGAACCCGGCGACCTACACGAAGCTCTTCGACCACATCCGCGAGCTCTACTCGCTGACGCCCGAAGCCAAGGTGCGCGGGTACAAGCCGGGACGGTTCTCGTTCAACGTCCGCGGCGGGCGCTGTGAGACCTGCAAGGGCGACGGGACGATCAAGATCGAGATGCACTTCCTGCCGGACGTCTACGTCCCCTGCGAGACCTGCGGCGGGCGCCGCTACAACCGCGAGACGCTGGAGGTGCGGTTCAAGGGGAAGTCGATCGCCGACGTGCTCGAGATGTCGGTCGAGGAGGCACTCCAGTTCTTCGCGAAGATCCCGAAGCTCCGCCGGCGCCTCCAGACGCTGCACGACGTGGGCCTGGACTACATCAAGCTGGGGCAGCCGGCGACGACCCTCTCCGGCGGCGAGGCGCAGCGCGTGAAGCTTTCCTCGGAGCTCTCGAAGATCGCGACGGGGCGGACGCTGTACATCCTCGACGAGCCGACGACGGGGCTGCACTTCGCCGACATCGAGAAGCTGCTCGAGGTGCTCCAGCGGCTCGTCGACGCCGGGAACACCGTGCTCGTGATCGAGCACAACCTCGACGTGATCAAGCAGGCCGACTGGATCGTCGACCTCGGACCGGAGGGCGGCGAGGGCGGCGGCGAGGTGATCGCGACCGGGACGCCCGAGGAGATCGCGGCGGTGGAGGATTCCTACACCGGCCAGTTCCTGCGCGAGCTGGTGTCGGCGCACGCTGCCGCCGCTGCCTGACGATCCCGTCTACTTCCGGACGCACGCTCGGCGCTACGAGCTGCTCGTCGACCTCGTGCGCGGGCTCGCGCCGCGGCGGATCCTCGTCGTCGGGCCGAGCTACGAGACGCGACTCCTCCGCGAGGAGCTCCCGGCGGCGACCGTCGACACGCTCGGCTGGTTCGACCACCGCTTCCCGCTCCGTGACGGCGAAACGCACGTCGAGCTCGACCTGAACGACGCCGACCGGCCGCCGCTCGAGCCGCACGACGTCGTGATCTGTTCCGAGGTGGTCGAGCACCTCCGGGTGGCGCCGGTGCCTCTGCTCCGGTACCTGGGCGAGGCCCTCACCGACGGCGGCCGGCTGATCCTCCAAACCCCGAACGCGGCCTCGCTCCCGAACCGCCTCCGGCTGCTGCTCGGGCGCAACCCGTATGAGCCGATCAGGGATGAGCCCAGGAACCCCGGGCACTTCCACGAGTACACGGTGAGCGAGCTCCGTGAGGCTTTCACCGCGGCCGGACTCGAGGTGGAGCGGATCCTGACGGCCAACTACTTCGACCACGGCACTCGCAAGAACCGCGTCTTCCGGGCGGCGGGCCGTGCCCTTCCGCGCACGCTCAGGGACGGGATCACCGTGGTCGCGCGTCGCCGCCGGTGAACGGTCGAGTCGGCGCGCGACTGACGTTGACGATCGTCGACTCCACCAACACGGCGGTTCCTGGGCTGTAATCCACTCGTGGGGAGGTTCGCTCACCTCCGCGAGGACACCGACCGCTCCGAGACCGTCGCGGTGCTCGCGTTCTGTGCGGGCGTGGCAGTCGGCCTCGCGGTGGGGGGCGACGAGATCCGCGACCTCGACCGCGTCGACGGCGCCATCTGGCTCTTCGTCACCGGGCTCTGCCTGGGCTTCGTCGTCTACTGGGTCGGCGGTTGGGCGCTCGGCTTCGTCGTCCCGCGCCTCGGCGGCGCCCGTGAGAAGCGCCGGACGCGCCACGTCCTCGCCTACTCGTTCCTCCCGCTCGCCTTTGCGTTTCCGCTCTGGCTGCTCTGGCCCTGGCTGCTCGTGCTGCCGGCGGCGGCGAGCCTCGTGCTGCTGGTGCTCGGTCTGCGGGAGGTCGAGGGCTGGAGCGCCGCGCGTGCCGCAACGGCGGTCGTGCTCTCGGCCGTCTGGCTCGCGACGCTAGTCGTCTGCGTGTTGAGCGTGCTCGGGATCCTCCACGGCGCCTTCGAATAGCGCCAGCTCCTCCTCGGGGATCGAGTAGGTGTGCTCCTCGGCGGGAAACGAGCCGCTCCGGACGTCGGCGGCGTAGGCCTCGAGTGCAGCCTGGATCTGCGCGCCGATCTCCGCGTAGCGCTTCACGAACCGCGCCGGGCGCCGGTCGGAGAGGCCGAGCAGGTCGTGCCAGACGAGAACCTGGCCGTCGCAGTCGGGCCCGGCGCCGATCCCGATCGTCGGGACGGTCAGCGTCTCCGAGATCCGCGCGGCGACGACGGCCGGGACGGCTTCGAGCACGACCGCGAAGCAGCCTGCCGCCTCCAGCGCGCGCGCGTCGGCGTGGAGCTTCCGCGCCTTGGCCGCCGTCCGGCCCTGCGCCTTGAACCCGCCGAGCATCGTCGCCGACTGCGGCGTGAGGCCGATGTGGCCCATCACCGGGATGCCGGCGCCGACGAGCGCCTGGACCCGCTCGAGCGTCGGGCCGGCGCCCTCGACCTTGACGGCGTCGGCACCTGCCTCCTTCACGAACCGGACCCCGTTGGCGACAGCAGCCTCGTTCGAGACCTGGAACGAGCCGAAGGGCATGTCGGCGATCACGAGCGGGCGCTCCGCGCCCCGCGCGACGGCGCGGACGAGCACGAGCAGCTCGTCGACGGTGACCGGAACCGTCGAGTCGTAGCCCAGGACGTTGTCGGCCGCGGAGTCGCCGACGAGGATCAGGTCGACACCTGCCGCGTCGGCGAGCTTCGCTCCCGGGTGGTCGTACGCCGTGACCATCACGAGCTTCTCCCCGTTCGCCTTGCGCTCGGCGAGGTCGAGGAGCGACAGCTTCGAAACTGGACCGGTGGGGTGGGACGTCATGGCTGGTCTCCTTCAAGGACGACGTTGTCGATCAGGCGGGTTTCCCCGACGCGCACTGCGGCGGCGAGAACCTTGGGCTCGAAGTCCGCGACCTCGACGTACTCCACCTCGAGGCCGTCGAGGAGCTCGCGCGCCCTGGCCGGGTCGTGCGTGGCCAAGGCGCGGGGGAGGGAGAGTGCGAGCTCCCGCTCCTCTGGGGTGAGGAGCGCGTTGCGGGACGAAAGGGCGAGGCCGTCCTCGTCGCGAACCGTCGGCAGCACCCGGATCTCGAGCGGCAGATTCAGGTCACGGACGAGTCGGCGGATTACGGCCGTCTGCTGCGCGTCCTTCTGCCCGAAGTACGCACGGCGGGGCCGGACGAGGTTGAAGAGCTTCAGGCAGACCGTGGCGACGCCGCGGAAATGGCCCGGCCGGTGCTCGCCCTCGAGCCTTCGGCCGAGCTCCTCCACCTCGACCCAGGTCTGGAATCTCGGCGGGAACAGCTCGTCGGCGGCGGGCGCGAACACCACGTCTGCGCCTTCCTTCTCCGCGACCGCCAGGTCGCCCGCCTCGTCCTGCGGGTAGCGGGCGAGGTCGTCGGGGCGCTCGAATTGCGTCGGGTTGACGAACAGGCTGACGACGACGGCGTCGCACTCCTCGCGCGCGGCGCGGAACAGCGAGACATGGCCGGCGTGGAAGGCGCCCATCGTCGGGACGAGGCCGATCGAGCCGGTTCTGAGGGGCGCGAGCGTCTCGTCCAGCTCCTCGATCGTGCGAACGACCTTCACGGCGTGGTCGCCTCCGCGTGCACGCGGTAGAGCCGCGCGAGCTTCGGGATGCGCGCCGCGATCGCCTGCTCGTGCCGCTCCACCGTCTCCCAGTCGCCGCGGGCGATCGGCCCGGTGAGCTCGAAGCCGTTGTCGATCACGCCCTGCATCAGCGTTCGGAGCGCGTCCACTGGGGCGCCGACCTCCTCGAAGACCTGGGCTGCGGCGTCGTGGAGGGTCACGAGGTAGTTCGAGGCAATCGCCGCGCCGGCGTGGTAGAGCGCCCGGTCCTGCTCGCCGAGCTCGAAGGGCTCGAGGCCGAGCAGTCGCGCCAGCTCGAAGCCGATCGCGCGCGCCTCGTCGGTCTCGCCCGTCACGGCCGCCGCGGCGCCGTCGAGCTGCTCGGGCCCCCGCGAGCGCGAGAAGCTCTGCAGCGGGTGGAGCCCGAACCGCCGCTCGTGCTCCCCGAGCGCCGAGAGCGGCGTCGCGCCGCTCGTGTGGCCGACCCATTGGGACGCGTCGAGTGTCTGACACCGGACAACGTCCGCGATGGCGGTATCCGGGACGCACAGCAGGACGAGCTCGGACTGGTCCGCGGTCAGCTCGACGCCTCGCTCCTCGAGGCGGACAGCGATGGCCGAACCGACGCGGCCGCGGCCGATGACGTTCACGCTTTTAATCACGTATCGCTCCAGTTCCTTGCGGATACCGGGCCGGTTGCAGTCTATCCCGCCGCCGGTTAGCCCAGCGGTCACGCGCCGCGACCGACGGCAGCCGCCGTTTCGTGCACTATGCGCTCGGGTACCGACGTCTCAGCGTTCCCGATTGGGACCAGCGTGAAGTTGCACTGTCACAAGGTCGGAGGCGAGTTCCAGCTCGAGTATCTGAAGTCGGCGCACGCCGTCGTGGAGATCGAGCGCTAAGGGAACGGCTGGGCGCTCAGGGCGGGGGTCGAGTTGGCCGCAGACTCGCCCCCGCCACCTTTCTCGGGCACAGGCCGGCGGCAGCTCCCGCCGGGCAAAGCCCGGCTCCGCCGCCGCCTAACGCCGCTGACGGCACGAGGCTCTCCGGGGCCGTGCAAGTAGCACTGTCCCCTCCGGCCTCGCACCGCCAGCGCCGTTCCTGAGCCCGAGAAACTGGAAAGGTGGCGCTGGTGGAAACGGCACGCCTGGAAACCTTCAGCGACGGGGTGATTGCGATCGCGATCACCTTGCTCGTGCTCGAGCTCCCGATTCCCGACGTCGGCGAGGACGGGTTCTGGCACGCGTTCCTCCACCTCTGGCCGTCGCTGATCGCTTACACGATCAGCTTCCTGACCATCGGCGTGATGTGGATCAACCACCACACGATCTTCGTCCACATCGCTCGGACGGACCGGATCTTCATGCTGCTGAACACGCTGCTCCTGATGAGTATTGCCTTCGTGCCCTACCCGACGAAAGTGATGGCCGCTTTCCTCGAGGAGGGCGAGTCTGCCCGGGACGCGGTGATCCTCTACGGCATCGCGCTGACCGGCTGTGCGATCTGCTTCAACCTCCTCTGGAACTACGCCCGTCGCTGGGGGCACCTCCTCCGCGAGGACGCCGACCCGGTCGAGGTGGAGGGGATCACGCGCTCGTATCTGCCCGGCGTGCCGCTGTATTTGAGCACGGTCGTCGTCGCGATCATCAACCCGCTGGCAGCGTTCATCCTCCACGCGGTGATCGTCGTCTTCTACGCGCTCTCCTCCACGTTCTGGGCGCCGGGCTGGGCCAAGTCCGAGCTGTAGACTCAGCGCGATGCCGATCTACGAGTACGTCTGCATGCAGTGCGAGTCGCACTTCGAGGAGCTCGTCCGGAACGGGGAGCAGCCCGACTGCCCGGAGTGCGGCGACTCGAACGTCCGCAAGCAGCTTTCGGTCTTCGCCGCGCACGGCACGAGCACGCAGCCGAGCTTCGGCGGGCCGTCCGCCGGCGGCGGCTGCTGCGGCGGCGGCGGCAGCTGTGGCTGCGGCCACTGAACTGTCCGGCGGTCGTCCTAGACTCGCCCGCGTGGAAACGCTCCACGCGCTCGGCGAACAGGTCTCGGTCTGCACCCGGTGCCGCCTCGCGCAGGGCCGCACACAGGTCGTCTTCGGCGTCGGAAACCCGCACGCCGACCTGATGTTCGTCGGCGAGGCGCCCGGGTTCCACGAGGACAAGCAGGGCGCACCGTTCGTCGGCCAGGCCGGAAAGCTGCTCGACAAGCTCCTCGCCGGGATCGGCCTCGAGCGGTCGGAGGTCTACATCGCGAACGTCCTCAAGTGCCGGCCTCCGGGCAACCGCGATCCGCAGCCCGACGAGATCGAGTCGTGCGAGCCGCACCTGTTCCGGCAAATCGAGCTGATCCAGCCGAAGGTGGTCGCGACGCTCGGGAACTTCGCCACGAAGCTGCTCTCCGGGAAGCCGACCGGGATCACGCGCGTCCACGGCGTCGAGCAGGACACGATGGTCGGCGGGAACCAGGTGCTGCTCTACCCGCTCTACCACCCCGCGGCCGCGCTGTACACGCCGGCCATGCTCCAGGTGCTGCAGCAGGACTTCGTGCGCCTGCCCGAGCTGATGGGGCGCGCGGTCGAGGTGCCCGAGCTCGAGCCGGAGCCCATCGCGGCGCCGCAGCCCGCAGTCCAGCTCGGCCTCTTCTAGCCCTCGGCGAGCTCGATCCGCACAGTGTGGCCGTGCGGCGCGAAGGTGCCGTCGGAGACGACGCCCGTGACCGTCTCGAGGACGACGCGGCCCGGCTCCTCGTCCTTCCGGAGATAGGTCATCTCCTCCGCGAACGAGCCGAGCAGGGCGAATGCCGCGGCCGTCGCAGCGGGCTGGTCCCACGGATCCGTCCAGCGCAGCGAGACGACGAGCACGCCGTCGCCGTCGATCTCGGCGCTCATCTCCTCGAGCGGGAACTGCGCGGCCAGCCGCCGCACGTGCGGGAGGAGATGGGCGTCGGGCTCCTCGGTCACCCAGTCCTGCTCGGCCATGAAGCCGACCAGCGTCTCGGCGTCCGGAACCAGCCGCGCTGCGTCCGCGACGCCGCGGCCGCGCTCGTCGATGTCCCAGCGCCGGCGCACGAGCATCCAGACTACCCCCGTGGAGTACGACTCCTCCTCGCCCGAGGACACCGAGGCCGTGGGGGCCGAGCTCGCCGGCTTGCTCCGCTCCGGGGAGGTCGTGACGATCAGCGGTGAGCTCGGCACCGGCAAGACGACGTTCGTCCGCGGCGCCTGCCGAGCGCTGGGCATCGTCGATCCCGTGACCAGCCCCACGTTCACGATCGGCCATCGCTACCGCGGCCGCGTCGACGTCTCCCATCTCGACCTCTACCGCTTCGCCGGCGTCTCGGCGGCGGAGTGGGGCGACCTCGAGCCGTACTTCGACGGCGCCGTCTGCTTCGTCGAGTGGCCCGAGGCAGGCAAGGACGTCCTGCCGCCCGCACGTTTCGCCGTCTCGCTCGAGCACGTGGCGCCCGAGCGCCGCAGGATCCGGGTGGACGAATGCTGATCCTCGCCTTCGACACCGCCACGGACGACGCCACGAGCGCGCTCGTCTGGGACGGGGAGGTGCTCGGCGAGCAGATCTCTCGGCCCGTCTCGGTGCTCGAGGACCTGGACGCCCTCCTGCGGCGCGGCGGAGTGCGCGACTCGCAGGTCGAGGGCCTCGTGGTGGGGATCGGGCCGGGGAGCTTCACCGGCCTCCGCATGGGGCTCGCGACGGCGCGGGCGCTCGCGTTCGCGCTCGAGCTCCCGCTGGCCGGCGTCTCGACGCTCGACGCGCTGGCCGCGGGCGCGCCGGGTGCAGTGCCGGTGATCGACGCGCGGCGCCGCGAGGTCTTCGCGCTGCTCGACGGCGGGCCGTCGGTGCTCGCCCCGGCCGACCTGCCGGTGGAGCCCGGACGCACCTATGTGGGTGACGGCGCGCGTCGGTACCGCGACGTGGTCGCGGCGGCGGGTGGCGAGGTGCCGCCGGACGAGAGCGAACTGCACCTTCCGCGCGCGCGCTTCCACGCCCAGCTCGCCCGCGACTTCGGCCTCCCCGAGGCCGTCGAACCCATGTACCTTCGTGTTCCGGACGTCGACCGCCCCCGACAGTGACCATCCAGCTGCGACGCCTCACCCTGGCCGATCTCCCCGCGATCGAGCGGATCGAGCGAACTGCGTACCCGACGCCCTGGTCGAGGTCGATGTTCGCGGGCGAGCTGGCGAAACCGTCGTCGATCTGCCTCGGCGCCGTCGACGTGGACGCGGATGAGCAGCTCGTCGCCTATCTGATCATCTCCCGCTACGCGGACGCCTGGCACGTGATGAATGTCGCCGTGCACGAGGACTACCGGGGCCGCGGTGTCGCCACGATGCTGCTCAACCGCCTGTTCGATCTCACCGCCGGCGACGACCGCCGCGGCTACACGCTCGAGGTTCGCGTCTCCAACACCGGCGCGATCCGGCTCTACGAGCGGCTCGGCTTCGTCGCGCGCGGCATCCGGCGCGGCTACTACACGGACAACCGCGAGGACGCGGTGATCATGTGGAAAGACCCGGTGCGCGAGCGCGCAAGTGCCTGAGACCAAGATGGATCGGTCTCCCTCCGCGGGCGGAGCCGGGCTCCGCCCGGCGGGAGCCCTAGTTCCGCAGCGCCGCGGCGGAACGCTGAAGAAGGGGGTCCATGGGGGAAACATGGTTTCCCCTATGCTGTGATCCTCGGGATCGAGACCTCGTGTGACGAGACCGCGGCTGCCCTAGTCACGCGGGACGGCGGGGTGCGCGCCAATGTCGTCTCCTCCCAGGCGGAGCTGCACGCGCCGTACGGCGGCGTCGTCCCCGAAGTCGCCTCACGGCACCACCTGGAGCTGATCATTCCCGCCCTCAAGCGCGCGCTCGAGGAGGGGGACGCCGGGCTCGAGGACGTCGAGACTGTGGCGGTGACGCAGGGGCCGGGCCTGGTCGGGGCGCTCCTGATCGGCGTCTCGGCCGCCAAGGCGCTCGCATGGTCGCGGCGGCTTCCGCTCGTGCCCGTGAACCACCTCCAGGGCCACGTCGCGTCGCTCTTCCTCCAGCCCGACCCGCTGGAGCCGCCCTTTCTCTGCCTGCTGGCGAGCGGCGGGCATACGCAGCTGCTGGACGTCCGCGACCACGGCACCTTCGGGGTGCTCGGGACGACGCTGGACGACGCCGCGGGAGAGGCATTCGACAAGGGGGCGCGGCTGCTCGGCCTCGGCTACCCCGGGGGCGCCGCGATCGACCGGCTGGCGCGCGACGGCGATCCCGAGGCGTTCGCGTTTCCGGTCGCACGGGTGGCCGGATTCGACTTCTCCTTCTCGGGGCTCAAGACCGCGCTCCTGTACGCGGTACGTGACCTCCGCGACGAGGCCGAGGCGCGCAAGGCCGACCTTGCGGCCTCGTATCAGCGCGCGATCGTCCGCGCCCTCGTCGAGCGGACGCGCTCTGCCGCCGCGGAGCTCGGCACCGAGCGCATCGCGGTCGTCGGCGGCGTCGCCGCCAACTCGGAGCTCCGTGCTTCGCTCTCGGAGGCAGTCGCCGCCCCGCTGGAGCTCTGCACCGACAACGCGGCGATGATCGCCTCGGCCGCGCGGTACGCAGAGGTCCTCCCGTATCCCCGGTACCTTGCGCTGGATGCGTTTGTCTGAGCGCCGGCTGGCGCAGGTCGCACTGCTCGGAATCCTCGCCCTGGCCGTCACGGTCGTGTCCGTCGCTGCCGCGACGGAGGGGAACGCGAGCCGGCCCTTGGCGCAGCGGGTCTCCTGGAGCGGCCTCGTCGGCGGCCCGCGGCCGGAGGTGCCCGTCGGACAGCGGATGATCGTCGTGCTGCGGACGCCCTCGCTTGCCGACCGCGTCGCGGCGGCGGGTGGGCTGGCGTCGGAGGCCGACGAGCGGCGCTGGCAGGACGCGGCCCAGGCGTCGCAGCAGCAGCTGATCGCCCAGCTCGGCGCCGCGGGGCTCAGGCTCCGGCCGGAGTTCAGCTACACGCGTGTCCTCTCGGGCTTCTCCGCGCCCCTCGACGCACGTGCGATCGCGCTGCTCCAGCGCTTCCCGGAGGTCGAGGGCGTCTATCCCGTCCGGATCGCCTATCCGGCGGCAGTCTCGTCAGCGCTCGTCGCCCGGCACCAGCTGCCAGACGGCGCGGGCTACCGCGCGCAGCTCTCGCTCCCGGGCGCCAGCGGCCGCGGCGTCACGGTCGCCCTGATCGACACGGGAATCCAGCTGAGTCACGACTACCTCACGGGCGCGGTGCAGGAGGGCGCCGACCTGCTGGAACGCGACGACTTCGCCGCCGCGAAGCTGAAGCCGGACGACGCGTCGCAGCGCGAGCGGCACGCAACGGAGCTCGGCGGGCTGATCGTCGGCTCCGGCGGCCCGGGCGACCTGCACGGCGTGGCTCAGAACGCGACGATCATGCCGATCAGGGCCGGCGGCTGGCAGCGCGACCTGGCGGGCCGCTGGACGGTCTACTCGCGCACGGACCAGCTGATCGCCGGCCTGGAGCGCGCGGTCGATCCCGACGGAGACGGCAACGCGCACGACGCGGCGCGGATCGCCCTCGTCGGGTTTGTCGAGCCGTTCGCCGCTTTCGCCGACAGCCCGTCCTCCCGGGCGGTGGAGGGCGCGCTCAAGCTCGACACGCTCGTCGTGACGCCGGCCGGCAACGAGGGGCCGGCCGGGCCGGTCTACGGCAGCATCTCGGGCCCGGGCGGCTCGCCCGGCGCGCTCTCCGTCGGCGCGGAGGACCTGCGCGACCAGGTCGACCACGTTCGCGTGATCGTCCGCTCCGGGCTCAGGGTTCTGTTCGATCACGACGTCCCTCTGGGAGGAGCGATCGGGCCGCGGAAGCCGCTTCGGCTCGACCTCGCCCTGCCGGCCGTGCGCCACCCGCTCCCGCCCGCCGTCCTCGGCGACAGCTCGCCGTCGCTCTCGATCGACGACTTCTTCGACCGACGGGGTTACAGCCGCGTGGCCGGCAAGGCGGCGCTCGCCCCGGGGGGTGACGCCCCGGACGCTGCCGCGGCTGCGGCGGCCAGAGCCGGTGCGGCCGCGGCCGTCCTGCACGGCCCCGAGATCCCCTCCGGGAGCCTCGGCCTCGATGAGCGGGTCGGCATCCCCGTCGTGTCGGTTCCCAATGCCGTTGCGACGACCGCGAAGCGGCTGCTCTCGCAGGGCGAGCCTGCGACCGTCGAGATCGGCACGGCACACAGCCGGTCGAACCCGAATGCCGGCGGCCCGGCCGCGTTCTCCTCGCGCGGGCTCGCCTTCGACGGCGGCGCCAAGCCCGACCTCTACGCGCCGGGTGTCGGCCTCCTCACCTCCCATCCCGGCCGAGGCGAGGACGGCACCCCGGCGTTCGGCACCGTCAGCGGCTCGAGCGCGGCGGCCGCGGTGGTGGCGGGAGCGGCGGCGCTGCTGGCACAGAACCGCCCCGACCTCGACGCGCCCGCGCTCAAGGGCGCCTTGACCGGAACGGCCGGGCCCGGCGGCCAGCTCGATCTCGGAGCTGCATCGGCCGCCGAGGTCGTGGCCGAGCCCGCCACGCTCTCGCTCGGCAACGCACGGGGGCGGGGGTGGTCGGGGACGGCGAGGTTCGCCGTCCGGAACCTCTCGAGCCGCCGGCTGACCGTGAACATCTCGGTCGGCAACCTCGGGGAGGTGGGCGGCATCGCGCTCGCGGTGTCCCCGTCACGCGTCACGCTCGAACCGGGCGGCGCCGCGGCGGTCTTCCTCGCCGGCCGCTTGGCCTACGTCCCGCCCGGGAAGCGCGCGGTGACGGCGACGCTCGAGCTCCGTGCCGGCGGCGGCCGAGCGGTGAAGGTCCCGTGGTCGGTTACCTTCGGGCCTCCACCGCGCGGCCTCCTCGGGTCGGTCCGCCTCTCGGTGACGAAGTTCCGACCGTCGGACTCGGCGCCGGCGCTGCTCGAGCTACGCGCCGGGCGGCTCGTCGAGCGTGACGGGGTGACCGAGGTCCTGCCGCTCTCGCACCTCGATCTCGAGCTCTACCGCGGGAAGGAGCGCCTCGGCAGGCTCGCCCGCCTCCGCAACCTGCTGCCGGGCCGATACACCTTCGGCCTGACCGGGCGCGGCCCCGCCGGCCGACGGCTTCCGCCGGGCGACTACCAGCTCCGGCTGTTGGCCTACCCGCCGGAAGATGGGCCTCCGAGCAGGCAAAACGTCTCGTTCGAGATCCGCTAGACGCATATACTGCGGGCCGCGTGACGATCCTCGCTCCGCCGATTTCGCACCTCCAGGAAAACCCGCTCGAGCTGGCGCAGCAGCAGCTTCAGACGGTCGCCGACGCGTTCCAGATCGACCCGAACCTGATCCGCGTGCTCGAGCAGCCGAAGAAGGCGGTCTCGGTCTCGATCCCGGTCTACATGGACAACGAGACGATCGAGGTCTTCGAGGGCTACCGCGTCACGCACAACATCGCGCGCGGGCCGTCGAAGGGAGGTATCCGGTACCACCCGGACGTCACCCTCGACGAGGTCAAGGCGCTTGCGATGTGGATGACGTGGAAGTGCGCGCTGATGGGGATTCCGTTCGGCGGCGCCAAGGGCGGGGTCGTGTGCGACCCGAAGCAGCTGTCGCGGAGCGAGCTCGAGCGCATGACGCGCCGCTTCACCTCGGAGATCGTCAACGAGATCGGGCCGGAAAAGGACATCCCGGCGCCCGACGTCGGGACCGACCCGCGCGTGATGGCGTGGATCTTCGACACCTACTCGATGAACAAGGGCCATTCGGTGCTCGGCGTCGTCACCGGGAAGCCGCTGAACCTCGGCGGTTCGCTCGGACGCCTCGAGGCGACGGCCCGCGGCGCGCACTACTGCACGCGCGAGGCGGTCGCGAAGCAGGACCGCAGCCTCGACGGCATGCGCGTCGCGGTTCAGGGGTTCGGCAACGTCGGCAGCTACTACGCGAAGTTCGTCGCCGAGGACGGCGCCAAGGTGATCGCGCTCTCCGACTCCAACGGCGGCGTCCACAACCCGAACGGGATCGACGTCGACCTGGCACTGGCGCACAAGCAGGAGACGGGCCGCCTCGAGGGCCTGAAGGACACGGAGTCGATTACGAACGACGAGCTCCTGCTCCTCGAGGCCGACGTCCTGGCGCCGTGCGCGCTGGAGCAGGTGATCACGCGCAAGAACGCCGACAAGATCAAGGCGATGTTGATCGTCGAGGGGGCGAACGGCCCGACCACGCCGGCCGCGGACGAGATCCTCGAGGACCGCGGGGTGATGCTGCTCCCGGACGTGCTCGCCAACGCCGGCGGCGTCGTCGTCTCCTACTTCGAGTGGGTCCAGGGGCTCCAGGAGTACTTCTGGAAGGAGAACGAGGTGAACGCGCGGCTGAACGACATCACCTCCCGCGCCTTCCACGAGACCTGGGCGACGTACGAGTCGAAGTCGACGACGATGCGGATCGCCGCCTACGGCCTCGCTGTCCAGCGGGTTGCCGAGGCAACGTTGACCCGCGGCCTGTACCCGTAACCGCGGCCACTGGCCGGCGCCGGCTCCCGCCGGGCGAAGCCCGGCTCCGCCGACGCCTGACGCCGCTGGCGGCCCGGGGCTCTCCGGCCCGTGCTACATGAGCACTGTGCCCTCCGGCCCCGAACCACCAGCGACGCCCCAGAGGCCGCGGAAGGTCGTCCTCTACTCGGCGCCGGGCTGCCACCTCTGCGAGGCGGCGAAGCGCGTGCTGGCCGGGGTCCGGGCGGAGGAACCGTTCGAGCTTCGTGAGGTGGACATCTCCGGGGACGAGGCGCTCGAGGCCGAGTACCGCGAGTGGCTGCCCGTCGTCGAGATCGACGGCGAGCGCGCGTTCACGTTCTTCGTCGAGCCGGAGTCCCTCCGCAGAAAGCTCGCACAAGCTCACTCCGGCGAGGCGACTTTGTGACTTCCTACTCCGCGCACTGATGGGGGTAGGCACAATGCTTGTGTGGTGTTACAAGCTCCACCGCAGAGCGGGGTCCCAGAGCGTCTGACGGTCGGTGTGGCGGCGAGGCTGAGCCGCTATCTCCAGGTGCTCACGCAGGCGCGGAAGATGGGCAAGGACCGGATCTCCTCCCAGGAGATCTCGGACTACACGAACATCAACGCGACGCAGATTCGCCGCGACCTCTCTGCGTTCGGGAAATTCGGCAAGCGGGGCGTCGGCTACAGCGTCGACGGGCTGCTCGGCGAGATTCGCCGCATCCTTCGGACCCAGGGCCAGCACAACATCGCGCTGGTCGGCGCCGGGCGCCTCGGCGAGGCGATCGCGAGCTCGCCGATCTTCGCCGAGCACGGGATCAACATCGCGGCCGTGTTCGACAAGGATCCCGACAAGGTGGGGCGGAGCGTCGGCAATGTCCCGGTCGACGACTACGGCGGGCTCCGCGACGCCGTGCGCGAGAAGAACATCGTCGTCGGCGTGCTCGCAGTCCCCGCCGACAACGCGCAGTCCGCGGCCGACGACCTCGTCGACGCCGGCGTGCGGATCATCTTCAACTACTCCGAAGCCCTCCTCGACGTTCCCTCCGACGTCGCCGTGCACACGAGCAACCCGGCCGTCGAGCTGCTCTACGCGCTCTACTTCCACCTGGCGTAGGCCGAAAGCGCAGACGCGCTTCACCGGTTCTGGTGAAATCGCGCCCCTATGCGCATCCTCCTCTGGCACGGGTACCTCCTCGGAGGGACCGGCTCGAACGTCTACACCCGCGCTGTCGCGCGCGAGTGGAGCCGCGCGGGGCACGACGTCGTCGTCGTGAGCCAGGAGCCGCAGCCCGAGCAGTACGACCTCGGCGGCGCGCAGACCGTGCGGCCGGACATCGGCGGCCTGCTCCCGGTGTTCGTGCTGGACCGGTACGAGGGCCTCGAGGTCAAGCTGCTGCCGGAGCTGACCGACGAGGAACGGGACCGGTTCGTCGCAGCGAACGCGGCCGCGCTGCGCGAGCTCGCGCCGGCCGACCTCGTGTTCGCGAACCACGTCCTGCTCGGCGGGCCTGTCGGAACCGCGAGCGGGCTGCCGTTCGCCGTGAAGGCGCACGGGTCCGAGCTCGAGTACGCCATGCGCGGCAACGCCGACCTCTCCGCCTGGGGGCGCGAGTCGCTCCGCGCGGCGAAGGCGGTCTTCGTCGGCTCCGAGCACATCCGTCACGTCCTCGAGGAGGTCGTGGGCCACATCGACCGCGTGCACGAGGTTCCGCCGGGGGTCGACGTCGAGGCGTTCCGGCCCGAGCCGCGTGAGCAGGCCCTCAGGGAGCTCGTGGCCGAGGCCCGGCGGGATCCGCCCAACCCCGGCAATCGGTCCGAGCGCCTCCCGGACGAGGGGAACGCGGAGCATCTCGCCGAGTTCTTGGCGGGCGTCGAGCCGACCGTCCTGTACTTCGGCAAGCTCCTGCGGAACAAGGGCGTCCAGCTCCTGCTCGAGGCCCTCCGCGACGTCGACTCCCGTGCCGTCGTCGTCGGCTTCGGCGACTACCGCGCGGAGCTGGAGCGGATGGCCGGCGACAGCGTGCTCTTCACCGGCCCGCTCGACCACCGGCATCTGGTGCACCTGATCCCGCTCGCCGACGTCACCGTCGTCCCCTCGATCTTCCCCGAGGCCTTTGGGATGGTCGCGGCGGAGGCAGCGGCGGGTGGTTCGCTCCCGCTCGTCGCCCGCCACTCGGGCCTGGCCGAGATCGCGGAGGCGCTGGAGGACGCAGGCGTCCCGGCCGGGTTCGAGTCGGGGAACGTCGCCGACCTCACGGCGAAGCTGCGAGGGACGCTGGCGCTCCCTGCGGACGAGCGTACGCGCTTGGCGGAGACGGCCAGGCGCGTGGCCGAGGAGCGCTGGTCGTGGGCCCATGTCGCCGATCGTCTGCTCGAACCCTTTACGTAACCTTCTGCGCCTATGGGCGACGAGCAGCGGCTCGCCCCGGAGGAGCAGCTCCGGGCGGCGCGCGACGCATTCGAGACGACCGAGGACTTCACCGTTGCCGTCGAGGAGGAGTTCGCGATCCTCGAGCCGGAGACGCTCTCGCTGACGAACCGCTTCGAGGAGCTGGAGGCGGCGGCACGAGGCACTGAGCTCGAGGAGCATCTCGTCGGTGAGCTGATCGCATCCGAGGTCGAAGTCCGCACCGGCCGCTGCGAGGGCTTCGCCGAGGCAGCGTCGCGGATGAGCGAGCGGCGTGACCAGATCCGTGCGCTCGCCGACCAGCTCGGTGTCGTGCTCGGCGGCACGGGCACGCACCCTTGGAGCCCGTGGCAGGAACAGCGCATCATCGACACGCCGCACTACCGGCGGAACGACGAGTACCTTCGCTGGGTCGTCTGGCGGAACAACTCGTTCGGGCTCCACGTGCATGTCGCGGTCAACGGGGCCGACCGGGCGATCCGCGTCTGCGACCACATGCGGCACCTGCTGCCCGAGCTGCTCGCCGTCTCCGCGAGCTCGCCGTTCACTGAGAACGTCTTCACGCACCTGCACTCCGCGCGAACGGAGATCTTCACGAAGCTCTTCCCGCGCTGCGGGATCCCGGACGCCTACGGCAGCTGGGACGAGTACGAGCGCTACGTGCGCCTGCTCTACGACACCGGCTCGATCCTCGAGCACACCCAGATCTGGTGGAGCATCCGGCCGCACCTGGCCTTCCCGACAGTCGAGATCCGCATCTGCGACTCACAGCCGGACCTGGGTGAGGCTCGCTCGCTCGCCGCGCTGATGTACGCCCTCGCCGCCCGCACCGCCAGGGCGCTTGACGAGGGCGAGCCGCTGCCGCTCCCGCCGCACCGGCTGATCGAGGAGAACTTCTGGCGCGCGATCCGCTGGGGACTCGGCGGCGACTTCATCGACCTCGAGACCGGCGAGCTCGTGGAGAAGCGCAAGCGGATCGAGCAGCTGATCGAGTGGGCCCTGCCGGTCGCGGAGGAGATCGGGGCCGCGCCGTTCCTCAACGTGCCTGCGCAGAACGCGGCCGAGCGGCAGATCGCGCGGTACGAGAAGGGCGCCACGCTCGAGGAGATCTACGCCGAGCAGGTGCGCCCGAAGGAGGCCGTTGGAAGGTAGGGAGCCAACGACCGAGGAGCTGCTGGAGGCGGTCCGCAACATGAAGGTCGCCGACCTGCTTCTGTCGACCGCGGCGACGCTGGCTCAGCTCGGCTTCGCGAAGCTCGACGAGCCGACGAGGGACCTCGACCAGGCGCGCCTCGCGATCGAGGGGATGCGCGCGCTGCTCGGGGCGCTCGAAGGCGATGTGCCCGACGAGGTCCTGCGCGACTTCAACCAGGTGGTCGCGAACCTTCAGCTGGCCTACGCAGCCGCAGCCGACCAGGCGCCAAAAGCAGAGCCTTCCTAGCCGATCGGCGGGTTGGAACCGTCCAAAAAAGGTGGCAGGCTGGCGGTCGATGGCCAAAGCTGCGGCGCTCATCGGGATCTGGGCCGCACTCTTTCTGGTCGCTGCCGCCGGCGCCTCGGGGGCCGTTCGCCCCGCTCATGGACTGACTAGCGGCGACTCGGAATCGCTGTTCGTGCCAGGCGAGCTGATCGTCCGCTACAGGGCGGGTGTCGACCGGGCCGGGCGCGCCGCCGTCGTCAACTCGATCGACGCGACGCGCAAGCAGTTCCTGCTCGTTCCCCGCGCAGAGCTCCTCGAGCTGCCGGACGGCGTCTCCGTCGACTCCGCGGTTCGAGCGCTCGAGGCGACGCCCGACGTCCAGTACGCGGAGCCGAACCGGATCTACCACGCGCAGGGGATCCCGAACGACACGCGCTTCGCCGAGCTCTGGGGCCTGAACAACACGGGCCAGCAGATCGACGCCGTTGCCGGAACGCCCGACGCAGACATCGACGCGCCCGAGGCGTGGGAGCAGACGACGGGCAGCAAGGACGTCGTGGTCGCCGTCGTGGACACAGGAATCGCCTACGACCATCCGGAGCTCGTCGACAACGTCCTGCGCGGGTCCGGGTGGGACTTCATCGGGAACGACAACGACCCTCGTGACCTCAACGGACACGGGACGCACGTCGCCGGGACGATCGGCGCGAAAGGAAACAACGCCGGAGGTGTGAGCGGCGTCAACTGGAACGTCAGCCTGATGCCGGTCCGCGTGCTCGACGCGAACGGGAGCGGCACGACCGCCTCGGTCACGAATGGGTACGTCTGGGCGGTCGAGCACGGCGCCAAGGTCGTCAACGCGAGCCTCGGCTGCATGGGGTTCGGATGCTTCTCGTCGACGGAGAGCGCCGCGATCTCGGGCCATCCGAACACGCTCTTCGTCGTAGCGGCCGGCAACGCGGCGAACAACAACGACGCGGTTCCGACCTATCCGTGCAACTACCCCGCTGCCAACTTGATCTGTGTCGCGGCGACGGACGAGAACGATGTGCTCGCGTCGTTCTCGAACTACGGCACGACGAACGTCGATCTGGCGGCGCCGGGTGTCGAGATCCTCAGCACCTGGCCGGCGTATGACTCGGTCTTCAGCGACGGGTTCGAGGCAGCGGGCTCTTGGGTTGCCGGCGGCACGCCGAACACCTGGGCAAGGACCCAGGAGTCGAAGCTGTTCGGCGCCTGGAGCGTGACCGACTCGCCGGGGACGCAGTACGCACTCGGTACGAACAACTGGTTCCAGACCGTGAACCCGATCAACCTGTCGGGCCGGTTCGGCTGCCAGATCGCGTACTGGATGAAGCTCCAGACCGAGGGGTGGCCGTTCGACTACTTCGTGATCAGCGGCTCCACGAACGGGACGACCTTCTCTGACGCGGCGATTTGGGGTGGCGAGACCATCGGCTATCCCGACACCTGGTTCGAGTTCGACGACAGCCTCTCCGAGTTCGACGGGGCGGCGACGCTGTACCTCCGCCTCGGTCTCCGCAGCGACGGCTCCGTGAACGACGAGGGCGTGCATGTCGACGACGCCACCGTCCGCTGCCTCAGCACCAGCTACGACGCGTCCGACTTCAACTCCATCGCCGGGACGTCCATGGCCACGCCGCATGTCGCGGGCGTGGCTGCGCTGCTGTGGGCGAAGAAGCCGGCGGCCACGGTCGACGAGGTGCGAAACGCGCTCCTGAGCTCGGTCGACGTGAAGCCGGCACTCGGGACGGAGGTCTCCACCTCGGGTCGGCTGAACGCAGACAAGGCACTCACCGCGCTGACGGCTCCGCCGCCGCCTCCTCCGCCTCTGCCTCCACCTCCGGCACTCCCGCCGCCTCCGCCGCCGCCTCCAGTGGCGCCTCGGCCGCCCGCGCCGCGTCCCGCGAAGAAGAAGGTCGTCAAAGTCACGCTCTGTCACCGGGGGCGGACGATCAAGGTCGTGAAGAGCGCCGTGAAGAAGCACCGGAAGCATGGGGACAAGCTCGGCCGCTGCCGCAAGCCGAAGAAGAAGCGGCGCTAGCGCTCGAACGGGGTAGGACCGGCCTAGCTGCGAATAGGTCGGTCGGCCTATAGGCACGCGACGTCCCCGCTGCAACGCTTGGGAGTGATGGGGGAAGTGGGGCGAGGGGTCGCCGCGCTGCTTGGATTTTCAGCGCTGGTCTGCGCCGCGATGATCGCGGCGCAGGGCGCCCCGGCTGCCTCCGTCACGATGGCGTACGTCCCCGGCGAGTTGATCGTGCGGTTCGAGCCGGGCCTCAGGACGGCGGGGCAGACGTCGATTCTGGCGTCCGAGGGGGCGAGCCTCGAGCAGCGGCTCGCCGCCCCGCGAAGCGCCCTCGTCCGGCTCCCGGACGGGACGTCCGTGCCAGACGCCGTCCGGTCGTTCGAGTTGCGCGCCGATGTGGCGGGCGCGCAGCCGAACTTCGTCTACCGCGCACAGGTGATCCCGAACGACCTCCGGTTCGCCGAGCTCTGGGGCCTCGCGCGAATCGGCGCGCCAACGGCCTGGGACACCGGCACCGGCAGCCGGTCCGTCACCGTCGCCGTCGCCGACACAGGTGTCGATCCCGACCATCCCGACCTGGCGCCGAACGTCGTTCCCGGCGGGCACGACTTCGTCGGCGACGACGACGATCCGCGGGACGAGCACGGCCACGGGAGCCATGTCGCCGGGATCATCGGGGCCGTCGGTAACGACGGCCGAGGCGTCACCGGCGTCAACTGGAACGTCGGCCTGCTTCCGGTCCGGGTCCTGGACTCATCGGGGCGTGGCACGACGGCGACGATCGCCGAAGGCTTCAGGTACGCCGCCTCGCGGGCGCGTGTCGTCAACGCGAGCCTCGGCGGCGCCCCGAACGACCCTGCGCTCGAGGAGGCGATCAAAGCGTTCCCGGAGACACTGTTCGTCGTCGCCGCCGGAAACAGCGCGACCAACGACGACACCCTGCCGAGCTTCCCCTGCGCCTACCCCGAGCCGAACGTCGTCTGCGTCGCCGCCACGGACGCGACGGACGCGCTCGCCTGGTTCTCGAACGTCGGCCCGACGACGGTCGACCTTGCCGCGCCCGGCGTCAGCATCCTCAGTACCTGGAGGGACGGCGACTACTACTCGGCGAGCGGGACGTCGATGGCGACGCCGTACGTCGCGGGAGCCGCCGCGCTCGTCTGGAGCCGGAATCCCGCTCTCACCGCCGCGCAGGTCAAGTCGGCGCTGCTGGGCTCGGTCGATCCGCTCGCTCTACCGGTCGTCTCCGGCGGCCGTCTGAACGTCGCCCGGGCGGTCGGCGCGGGCCTCGCCCCGCCGCGTCCGCCACCGCCGCCGCCCGTGATTGCCTCGCCTCAGCCGGTGAAGAAGAAGGTCGTCAAGAAGGTGACGAGGGTGGCGATCTGCCACCGCGGGCGAACGCTCAAGGTGCGGAAGAACCAGGTGCGAAAGCACCGCCGGCACGGTGACAAGCTCGGTGCCTGCCCGAAGCCCAAGCGGCGGCGCTAAAGGTCGCCCGAATCCCGGGCGATAGCCCAGGAATGCGGGGTCTTGCCGCACTTTCGCTCTTGGCCGTGCTCGCGTTCCCGGGAGCGGCCTTCCCCTCTGGGACCGACCCCTCGTCATACGCGGCGCACGAGCTCGTCGTCCGGTTCGAGCCGACGACGACACGGGCAGAGCGGAACCGGGTTCTCGCCGAGCTCGGCGTCCGCGTCCTCGAGCGCTCGACCCGTCCGGGCCTCGTTCGCGTGCGTCTCGGCGCGGCCGCGTCGGTCGAGCCGACCGCGGCCACGCTGCAACGGCGACCGGACGTGCGGTGGGCGGAGCCGAACCAGCTCTACGAGCTGACGGCGACGACACCGAACGACCCGAAGTACCTGGACAACACGCTCTGGGGCCTGAACAAGATCCACGCGCCGGAGGCGTGGGACCTGACGACCGGCAGCGCCGGGGTGACGGTCGCGGTCGTGGACACGGGGGTCGACTACACCCACTCGGACCTGGCCGGGAACATCTGGACGAATCCGGGTGAGATCCCCGGCGACGGCCTCGACAACGACGGCGACGGCCGTGTCGACGACGTCCACGGCTGGAACTTCGCCGGCGGCCTGAACCCGGACGACGACCCGATGGACACGAACGGCCACGGCACGCACGTCGCCGGGACGATCGGCGCCGTCGGCAACAACACCGTCGGCGTCACGGGCGTGAACTGGGACGTCAGCGTGATGCCGCTCCGCGCCGGCGACGAGACCTTGACCGACTTCGACGTCGCCCAGGCGTTCGACTTCGCGTGCGCCCACGGCGCGAAGGTGATCAACGGCAGCTTCCGCAGCTACGAGTACTCGCAGACGATCCTGGACGCGATCAACCGCTGTCCAGGCGCGCTCTTCGTCTTCGCCGCAGGAAACGAGGCGAACAACAACGACGTCAACCCGGCGTACCCGTGCGGCAACCTCGCCGACAACATCCTCTGCGTAGCGGCGACCGCGTCGAACGACACGCTCGCGGGCTTCTCGAACTGGGGCGCCACGAGCGTCGACGTCGCCGCGCCGGGCCAGAGCATCTACAGCACGTACTACTCGGACAGCCCGCCGACGCCGTACGCGACACTCCAGGGCACCTCGATGGCGACCCCACACGTCGCGGGCGCGGCCGCGCTCGTGCTCGCCTACCGACCTTCCCTCACGCCGGTGGAGCTGAAGCGCAGCCTGACGAACAGCGTCGACACGGTCGCGTCGCTGCAGGGCAAGGTCGCCTTCGCCGGCCGGGTCAACGTCTTCCGCGCGCTGACGCAGGAGCTCGTGCCGCCCACGGGGCTCGGGATCACCGCCGCCTCACCGACGCCCGGCGTCTGGACGAACAACGGCGCGATCACCATCTCCTGGGGCGGGGCGGTCGACCCGAGCGGCATCGACGGGTACTCCTTTGCGGTCTCACCGGACCCCTCGTTCGTGCCCGACGAGGTGAAGGAGGTCGAAGAGAACGTGACGTCGTACGCGACGGTCGTGCCGGAGGGGACGACCTGGTTCCACGTCCGCGCGCGGGACGGCGCCGGCAACTGGAGCGACCCCGTGCACGCCGGCCCCTTCCTCATCGACGCTTTCGCACCGCCCCGCGTGACGCTTTCGAGCCCGACGCACCGGCCCGGGTACGCGTCCGCCGACCACACGGTCGAGATCAACTGGATCACCCTCGCGGACTCGCTCAGCGGCCTCGACGGCTTCTCCTACGGCTGGGCGAAACAGTCGCTCGTCCCCGTCGACCAGGTGAAGGACGCGGAAGAAGGCGCGCGGCGGGTGACGAGCCCCAGGCTCGACGCCGGCGCCTGGTGGTTCGGGATCCGGTCCCGCGACAACGCCGGGAACTGGAACGAGACGACGGTGCTCGGGCCGTTCGTGATCACGAACGTGCAGCCCGTCTGCTCTGTGCCGCGGCTTCGTGGCCTCACGCTGGCCGCGGCGAAGGCGCGCCTCGCGAAGGCCGGATGTGCCTTGGGCCCGGTGGCCAGGGCATACTCGCGCCGCGTCAGACGCGGGCGGGTGATCGCGCAGCGCCCCGCGCCGGGACTGCGGCTCCGCCGCGGCGCCAGGGTTCGCGTCACCATCAGCCGCGGCCGGGCCAGGTAGCCCTCCCACCGCGGCGGGCTCGACCCGCGGTGTGGTAGAAAACCGCGGCGCCGGGGCCAAGTTCGGCGCATCACCCTCACTAGGAGATCGCGCTGGAATTCTTCGCTGACCATCCGGTACTGATCGCGCTCGTCTGTGCGGGCGCCGCCGTCGCCTACGGCGTGATCCAGACGGTGTGGCTGCTCGGCTTGCCGGCGGGCACCGAGCGCATGCAGGAGATCGCGCGGGCGGTCCAGGAGGGTGCCTCCGCGTACCTCCGCCGCCAGTACACGACCATCGCCGGCGTCGCCGTCGTCCTCTTCCTCGCGATCGGGTTCTGGAACGACCTCGGCTGGGGGACCGCCTTCGGCTTCCTGATCGGCGCCGTGCTGTCGGCTTCCGCCGGGTTCATCGGCATGAACGTCGCGGTGCGCGCGAACGTCAGGACCGCCGAGGCGGCGAAGAGCGGGGTGGCGCCGGCATTCAAGGTCGCGTTCACGGCCGGCTCGGTCACCGGGCTCCTCGTCGTCGGGCTCGGCCTCCTCGGCGTCGCCGGCTACTACGGCGCGCTGACGCAGATCTTCGACCAGTCGGAGAAGGACGCGACGACGCACCTGATCGGACTCGCCTTCGGCGGCTCGCTGATCTCGGTCTTCGCGCGACTCGGCGGCGGCATCTACACGAAGGCCGCGGACGTCGGAGCCGACCTCGTCGGCAAGGTCGAGGCCGGGATCCCGGAGGACGACCCGCGGAACCCCGCGGTGATCGCGGACAACGTGGGCGACAACGTCGGCGACTGCGCCGGCATGGCCGCGGACCTGTTCGAGACCTATGCCGTCACGCTCGTCGCGGTGATGTTCCTCGGCGCGGTGCGCTTCCCGTCGACCGACATCGTCCAGTATCCGCTCGTGATCGGCGGCACCGCGATCCTCGCTTCGATCGTCGGGACGTTCTTCGCGCGGGTCGGCCGCGGCGGCTCGATCATGGCCGCGCTCTACAAGGCCGTCGCCGTTGCCACCATCCTGTCGGCGCTGCTCTTCATCCCGGTCACGGCCGCGTTCGACAGCGACCGCTTCCCGTTCTGGAACCTCTACGGTTGCACGCTGATCGGCCTCGGCGTCACCTTCCTGCTCGTCGCGATCACCGAGTACTACACCGGGACGCGCTGGAACCCGGTCAAGGGCATCTCGCGCGCCTCGCTCACCGGCCACGCCACGAACATCATCGAAGGCCTCGCGATCGGGATGCAGGCGACGGCCGCTCCCGTAGTCGTGATCGCGGTGGCGATCATCGGCGCGTACAAGCTGGAAGGCCTCTTCGGCGTCGGTGTCGCCGTGATGGCGCAGCTCGCGATGACCGGCTTGATCGTCGCCCTCGACGCGTACGGCCCGGTCACGGACAACGCCGGCGGCATCGCCGAGATGGCCGAGCTCGACGAGTCCGTGCGCGCCGTCACAGACCCGCTCGATGCGGTCGGGAACACGACGAAGGCCGTCACGAAGGGCTACGCGATCGGCTCGGCGGGCCTCGCGGCGCTGATCCTGTTCGACGGGTTCACCACGGAGCTCGACGACCGCGGTCTCAGCGTCACGTTCATGCTCAACGACGCCTGGGTGATCGCCGGCCTCTTCATCGGCGGGCTGATGCCGTTCCTCTTCTCGTCGCTCGCGATGCAGGCGGTCGGGCGCGTCGGCGGACAGGTGGTGGAGGAAGTGCGCCGCCAGTTCCGGGAGATCCCCGGCATCCTCGAAGGCACGGGCCGCCCCGACTACAGCCGCGCCGTGGACATCGTCACCGGCGCCGCGATCAAGAACATGATGCTGCCGAGCCTGATCCCCGTGATCTTCCCGATCGTCGTCGGGATCATCAGCCCGGAGATGCTGGGCGGCCTGCTGATCGGCACGATCGTCACCGGCATCTTCCTCGCGATCGCGATGACCTCGGGCGGCGGCGCCTGGGACAACGCGAAGAAGCTGATCGAGGACGGCGCCTACGGCGGCAAGGGCTCGGACGCCCATGCGGCCGCGGTCACGGGCGACACCGTCGGGGATCCCTACAAGGACACGGCCGGACCGGCGATCAACCCGATGATCAAGATCACGAACATCGTCGCGATCCTGATCATCCCGCTGATCGTCAGCATCCACGGCTGATCGCGCCTGGCCGACCCCGATCACCGCCTGGACGAGCCACGACGGGTGTCAGACACTCGTCATGTCCGCGCGGGAGGGTCCGGCCCGGCTGAGTAGAGTCCAGCGGTGCCGAGAAGGCGGCGGCAGCAGGGCCTGGAGCGGGTGCTCGGCACGCCCGCGCTCTTCGCCACGGCGTACGGCAACGTCGGCTCCTCGATCTACTACGCGCTCGGCGTCACGGCGGCGTTCGCGCTCGGGCTCACGCCCGTCGTCTTCGTCATCGCCGGCCTGATCTTCGCCGCCACCGCGGCCACCTACGCCGAGGGAACGGTCCGCTACCCGGAGGCGGGCGGCTCGTCCAGCTTCGCCCGGCACGCCTTCAACGAGCTCGCGAGCTTCGGGGCCGCGTGGTCGCAGATGCTCGTCTACGTCGCCACCGTCGCGATCTCGGCGTTCTTCGTCCCGCACTACCTCTCGGTCTTCTGGGACCCGCTCCGGGAGAATCCGTGGGACGTCGTCGGCGGGGTCGTCGTCGTCGCGATCCTCGTCGGCATCAACATCATCGGCGTTCAGGAGGCCGCCACCCTCAACGTCTTCCTCGCGGTGATCGACTTCGCGACGCAGGCACTGCTCGTCGCGATCGGCTTCGTGCTCGTCTTCAACGTGGACATCCTGCGCGCGAACGTCGACCTCGGCGTCGCGCCCACCTGGAGCCAATTCTTCATCGCGATTCCTGTCGCGATGCTCGCGTACACCGGGGTCGAGACCGTCTCGAACCTCGCCGAAGAGGTCCGCGACCCGCCGAGGAACGTCCCGATGGCGTACAAGCTGATCGCGGCGGCGGTCTTCGTGATCTACTTCACCCTCCCGCTGGTGGCCCTCTCGGCGCTGCCCGTCGTGCAGCAGGGCGGCGAGTACGTGACGAAGCTCGGGCTGCCCCCGGACCAGGGCGGCTTCACGAACGACCCGGTGCTCGGTGTCGTGAAGAATCTCGGGCTCGAGGAAGGACCGCTCCTGAACGGGCTGGAGATCTACGTCGGTGTCCTCGCCGCGACGATCCTCTTCATCGCCACGAACGCCGGCGTGATCGGCGCCTCGCGGATCACGTACGCGATGTCCGGCTACCGGCAGCTGCCCCTCGGCTTCCGGCGGCTGCACCCGCGCTTCAAGACGCCGTGGGTCGCGCTCGTCATCTTTGCCGGCGTGATCCCGATGATCGTGATCCTGCCGGGGCAGACGGACTTCCTCGGGACGATGTACGCATTCGGCGCGACGCTGTCGTTCACGGTCGCCCACGCGTCGATGGTGGCGCTGCGCTATCGGCGGCCGGACACGGAGCTCGCGTACAGGGCCCGGCCGAACCTCTGGTTCCGCGGCGTCGACTGGCCGATCTTCGCCGTGATCGGCGGAATCGGCACCCTGATCGCATGGTTGGTGATCGTGCTCCAGGAGCCGGTGACCCGATGGGCCGGTTTCGCCTGGCTCGTCTTCGGGTTCATCGCCTACGCGATCTACCGGCGTCGCTTCGTCCGCGAGCCGCTGACCGCCACCGTCCGCGCGCCGGTGATGATCCTCGGACCGTCCCTGACGGTCGAATACCGGACAATCGTCGTGCCGGTGACGCGCTCGGCCGAGTCCGAGGAGGCGCTCGTGGCCGCGGCTCGGCTGGCGGACGAGCGCCGGGCGCGGGTCGCGGTCATCCACGTGATCGAAGTGCCGCTCGACCTCCCGCTCGACGTCGATCTCCCGGACATCGAGGCGGAGGCGGACGACATCCTCGACCAGTCGGCTGCGATCGTCGAGAGCTACGGCGTGCGGGCCGTCGTCCGCCTGCTACGCGCACGCACGGCAGGCCCGGAAATCGTCCAGGAGGCCGAACGACGGCAGGCGGAGCTGATCGTGATCGGGGCGCCGCGGCCCCGGCTCCGTCGCGGACGGATCTTTGGCGGGACGGTCGACTACGTCGTCAAGCACGCCACCACCCGCGTGCTGATCGCCGCCGGGAAACGGGCGGCGTGACCGCCACGACCGTTTTCTCCGCCATCCTGGTGGTCATCGGGCTCGCGATTATCGTCCGCACCCTGGCGGCCGGCGTCGGCGGCGGCCTCGGGTTGCTGCTGGGCTCGCTGTTCGTGCTCGCCGGCGGCCTCCGCCTCTACCTCCAGCGACAGAGGCCCTGATGGCGAGGAAGCTGACTGGTCTCGAGCGAGTTCTCGACGTCCCGTCGCTGGCGGCGGTTGCCTATGGGGAGATCGCGTCGTCGCTCTACTTCGCGCTCGGCATCATCGCCCTCTTCGCGCTCGGGTTCACGCCGTGGGTGCTGCTCGCCGTCGGGATCCTCTTCCTGCTCGTTGCCCTCTCGTACGCGGAGGGCACGGCGGCGATTCCGGAAACCGGCGGCGCCGCCACCTTCGTCCGCCACGCCTTCAACGACCCGGCCGGGTTCGTCACCGGCTGGGCGCTCGTCCTCGACTACCTGATCGTGATGGCGCTGGCGGGCCTGTTCGTCCCGCACTACATCGGCAACACCTTCGGCTGGGAGTCGATCACGCGCTCGCCATGGGACACCGTCCTCGGCGTCTGCGTGATCCTCGCCGTGGCCGGCACGCGGCTCGTGCGGCGGACGAGTCTCTACAGGACCGCGGTGGTGATCGCGGCGGTCGCACTGGCCTCGCATCTCCTGCTGGTCGTGCTCGGCTTCGTCTTCCTCTTCGACCTCGACGCGCTCACGAAGGGCGTCGACCTCGGCACGGCGCCGACCTGGAGCTCGATCGGCTTCGCCCTCCCGCTCGCGATGCTCGCCTACACCGGCCTCGAGACCGTCGCCAACCTGGCGGCGGAGACGCGCGAGCCGGGGAGGACGCTGCCGCGCAGCTTGTTCGCAGGGATCGGGCTCGTCGTGGCGGTGTCGGTGGCGATCGCCGTCGTCGGCATCTCGGCCTACCCGGCCCATCCCGACCCGTCCGGACCCGGCGGCTACGCGAGCGATCTCGGGACGACCTGGCTGCGCGCGCCGCTGATGGGCATCTCCGCGGCGCTCGAGGACCCGCTGCCGTCGCTCCTCGCGGACGTCGTCCGCATCGTCGTCGGACTCACCGGCACGCTCGTCCTCGTCGTCGCGATCACGACCTCGATCTCGGGCGCGGGGCGGCTCGCCTACTCGCTCGGCCAGCACGGCATGCTGCCGCACACCTTCGGCACGCTGAACCGCCGGACGCTGATCGCGCCTGCGGCGATCGTCGGCTCGGCGGTGATCTCGTGCGGTCTGCTGATCCTCGCCTCCCAGTCGTCGGCGCAGGTGCGGATGCTCGCCGGTCTCTTCAGCTTCGGCGTGCTGCTTGCGTTCACCGCGGCACAGCTCGCCGTGATCAAGCTCCGCTTCTCGAAGCCGGAGCTCGAGCGGCCCTTCCGCGCCTCCGTGAACGTGAGGATCCGCGGCGCCGAGGTTCCCGTGGCGGCCCTGATCGGGACGCCGCTCACGATCGCGATCTGGGTGATCGCGCTGGTCACGCACGAGGAGACGAGGATCGCGGGGCCGCTGTGGCTGCTCGTCGGCGCCGCCGTCTACCTCTCCACGCGCATCGCGCAGAACGAGAGCATCTGGGGTCACGTCACGCCGCCCGAGCCGGACCTTGTGCCCGAGCTGGAGGGCGTCTATGAGCGCATCCTTGTCCCGATGAAGCTCGGCCCGATCGGGGAGGAGGTGCTGGCGACGTCGATCAAGCTCGCCGAGGAGCGGGGCTGCACGATCGACGCCCTCCACGTGATCGCGGTGCCGATGGAGAAAGCGCTCGACGCGACGATGTACGAGGCCGAGGAGCGCGCAGAGGCCTCACTCGCGGAGGCGAAGCTCCTTGCGGCCGAGCATGGCGTCACCGTAAAAGGACGCATCGTGCGCGGCCGGGCGCTCGGCGAGGCGATCGTCGACGAGGCGAAGACTCACGACGCCGACCTGATCGTGATGGGCTCGTCCCCCAGGTGGCGCCGCCAGTCTCGATTCTTCAGTCCAACGGTCGACTACGTGCTCCGCCATGCGCCCTGCGAGGTGATGGTGATCGCCTATCCGCAGGGCCTGTTGGAGGAGGAAGTCGACGAAGCGGTATCGACTGTCTGACTCGCTAATCTGAGGCCCAATGAAAGCGCTGGTGATCGGCTGCGGGAGAGTCGGTTCGGCGGTCGCCCTGGAGCTCGACCGGCTCGGCTGGGAGGTGACCGCGATCGACGAGAAGGAGGACGCCCTCCACCGTCTCGGCGAGCACTGGTCCGGCGGCTTCGTCGTCGGCCACGGTATGGACATGGCGATCCTCGAACGGGCCGGGATCGAGGATGCCGACGCCGTCGTCGTCGCGACGGACGGCGACAACACGAACCTCGTGATCGGCCAGCTCGCCCAGAAGCGCTTCAGGATCGACAAGACGGTGATTCGCGTGCTCGATCCGGCTCGCGCTGACCTCTACCAGCACCTCGGGCTGTGGACGGTCTGTCCGACGAAGACCGCGATCGAGACCCTGACGCAGGCGGTCAACTCGTCCATCGGGGACACGGCGGGAGCCCCGACATAACCATGTACATCGTGATCGCGGGCGGCGGCAAGGTCGGCGCCAATCTCACGCGCAGCGTGCTCGACCTCGGGCACGAGGTCACGCTGATCGAGCAGCGCCGCGATCGCTTCGAGATGCTGGAGGAGGAGTTCGAGCACCGCGGTCAGCTCGGCGACGCCACCGAGCTCTTCGTCCTCGAGCGGGCGGGGCTCGCACGCCCGCCGGACCTTGTCGTGGCCGTCACCGGCGACGACGAGGACAACATGATCATCTGCCAGATCGCCAAGGAGAAATACGGCGTCGAGAAGGTGATCGCGCGCGTGAACGACCCGCGCAACCAGCCCCACTTCGACCTGCTGGGCATCTCGCCGACGATCTCCGCGACGTCGATCATCCTCGCGATGATCGAGCACGAGGTGCCCGAGCACGGCCTGATCCACCTGCTCGAGCTGCGGAAGGAGAACCTCGAGATCGTCGAGGTCCAGCTCGACGCCGACTCGCCCTGCGTGGGCAAGGCTGTGAGCGGGCTCACGCTGCCCGCCGGCTCGCGGCTGATCACGGTCATGCGCGAGGGCCAGGCGCAGATGGCCGACGGGGCGACCGAGCTCCAGGCCGGTGACCAGGTTCTGGCAGTGCTCGAGTCGGGCAAGGAAGACGAGCTCCGAAAGGTGCTGCTGAAGAAGCAGTGAGGGGTCGGCTGCTCGTCTTGCTCGGCCTCGCCGGGGTGCTCGGCGCGGGCCTTTCCTCGGCTACCGCTCCTGCGGCGGCCCCGGGCTACCGCTTTGTCCAGATCGGCTCCGGCTTCGACCAGCCCGTCCACGTGACGACGCCGAACGGCGTCACCGACCGGCTGTACGTCGTCGAGCAGCCCGGCCGGATTCGGATCGTCCGGAACGGGCGCGCCGTCGGCACGCTGCTCGACATTCGCAGCCGGGTCGTCTGCTGCGGCGAGCAGGGGCTGCTCTCCGTCGCGTTCCATCCGCGCTTCGCGCAGAACAAGCGCTTCTTCGTCTACTACACCGCGCCGGCCAACCGGATCGTCGAGTACCGCGGCTCCCGGGCGGTCCGGACGCTGCTCAACCTCCAGGATCCGTACTCGAACCACAACGGCGGCCAGCTGATGTTCGGCCCGGACGGGCGCCTCTACGCCGGAACCGGCGACGGCGGCGCCGGCGGCGACCCCGAGAACCGGGCGCAGAACCTCGGCTCGAAGTTCGGGAAGCTGCTCGCGATCAACGTCGACCAGCGCGGCGCCCGCTGGCAGACCGTCGGGTACGGCCTCCGGAACCCCTGGCGCTTCTCGTTCGACCGCAGGACGCGCGACCTCTACATCGGCGACGTCGGTCAGAACTCGTTCGAGGAGGTCGACTTCACCCGCCGGCGCAGTCCCGGCCTCGAGAACTACGGCTGGGACGTCTACGAGGGTCGCGCGCGCTATGAGGCGAAGCCGCGGAACCCGCGCGGCAGGCTCGTCTTCCCGATCACCACGTACTCGCTCGGCGGCGACGACTGCGCCGTCACGGGCGGCTTCGTCTACCGCGGGACGTCGGTGCCCGCGGCGGTCGGGCGCTACTTCTACGGCGACAACTGCAGCGGCAAGATCCGCACGCTGCGAGTCGTCGGCGGGCGCGCCCGGAGCGCGCGCACGGAGTCGTTCCGGCTCGGCGGCATCTCGTCGTTCGGGCAGGACGGAAGCGGCGAGCTCTACGCGGTCACGCTCGACGGCCGCCTCTGGAAGCTGGCGCCGGGCTAGCCCGCGCGGCGCCGGCGGACCTGAGGCCCCTGCTGCCCGAGCGAGGCGTAGGCGAGCGCCGACAGCGACTCGTTCAGCAGCGCCAGCTCGCGGACGACCGGCGCGAGGTTCTCCCCGCTGTCGAGGCGGCGGTTCAAGCCCTGGAGCTCCGCGGTCAGGCGGTCGAGGCGCTCGAGGAGCGCGTCGAGCTGCCGGTCACCGACGTCCTTCGGCCCGTTCATGGCTCGAAATGGTACTCAGCCGTGCGGCTGCGAAGACGCCGATAGCAACACCCACCGCGTCGATCACGACGTCGACCGGCGTCCCGTGCCGGTCCGCGACGAAGTGCTGGTGAATCTCGTCCGTGACGCCGTAGGCGACGCCGAGCAGGAACGCGGCAGGCGGGTTGCGCAGCGCGCGCACCAGCAAGAGGCCGAGGATCGCGTAGGCGAGCGCGTGCGCGAGCTTCCGCAGGATCAGGTCCCAGACGCCGAAGCCGGTGCCGAGCCCGGGGATCGACGAGAGCGCGAAGATGACCGCTGCCCAGGCGACCACCGGCAGCCAGAGCGACACGACCCGAGGCACGGCGTGCCATCATAGGGCCGACAAGAAGGCGAGGCGGTGAGGGAACCCGGTGCGAGTCCGGGACGGTCCCGCCGCTGTGAGGGGAGACGCTCCCGCTCCACGCTGCCACTGGCCACGGCCGGGAAGGCGGATCGGGAGGGCGCCCCGAGTCAGAAGACCTGCCGCCCCGCCAGGCATTCGAACCCCTCGCGGAAGGAGGATTCGTGCAGCGATTTCTGTGCACGCTCGCAGCGCTTCTCGCGCTGGCAGCGGTCTTCGCCTCGGCGGCGGCGGCCGCGTCGGTCTCGGTCCGGGTCGAAGGAAAGACGACGTCGATCTTCGGCGCCTCCGAGCCGCGCGTCTCGGCGGACGACGCCATGGCCGCGCTCGACAACGCCAGCCTGCTAGGCGAGTTCTACTACCACGTCACGACCACGAGCTTCGGGCCGTACGTCGACCAGATCGGCCGCTACCCGGCCGGCGGCACGAACGGGTGGGTGTTTAAGGTGAACGGCGCCTCCCCGCCTGTCGGCGCGGACAAGGTGACCCTGAAGGACGGCGACCGCGTGCTCTGGTACTACGCGGCCTTTGGGCCGGCAGGAGGGCCTCCGACGCTGCTCCTGACCCGGACGTCGCGCAACTGCTACCGCGTCGTCTCGGAGAACGACGCAGGCGCGGACACGGCGGCTCCGGGCGCGGTGCTCAGGCTGGACGGCCGGCGCGTCAGGACCCGGGCCGGACGCGGATGCGTCGGCAAGCACAAGGGTCTCGTCCGGGCCACGTTGACGGGCGCCGTCCGCTCGAACGCGCTGCGCTAGGTCGTGCTCCGCCGGCTCGTAGCGCTCCTCCTCGTCCTCGGCGTCGTCGCCGGGTGCGGGGAGGAGCGCGCCGGCGACGGGCACGCGACCCTCTGGGTGACCCGAGACCGTGGGACCCACGTGCTGGTGAACGCCGAGGTTCCGGCGGGGATCTCGGCGATGGAGGCGCTCCGGCGGAAGGCCGACGTCGAGACGCGCTACGGCGGTCGGTACGTCCAGGCGGTCAACGGCATCGAGGGCAGCCTCGGTGCGCAGCACGACTGGTTCTATTACGTGAACGGCTACGAGGCCGACGTCGGCGCCGCCGATTACACGGTCCACGACGGCGACGTGATCTGGTTCGACTACCGCGACTGGGCGGGGCAGATGCGGGTGCCGGTGGTCGTCGGCGCCTTCCCGGAGCCGTTCGTGCACGGGTACGGCGGGGAGCGCCGGGAGGTGGTCGTGCGTCCGGCGGTTGACCCGCTGGCCGGGCGGGTGGCGAGGCTTGTCGGCGGCCGAGTCGGTGCCGGGCGGGCCGGCGAAAACGTCGTCGTGCTCGTCGGAGGCGCCGGGATCCGAGGGCGACTGTCCGGCTCGGCCGGTGATCCCGTGACCTTCTATGTCGGCCGCGACACGGCGCGGCGGCTCCTCCGGGAGCCGTCGTTCGCCCGTTTCCGGTACTCGATCCCGTGAGCGCCGTTCCCGCGCTCTGCGTGCTCGCCGCTCTGACGGCCGCGGCGCTCGTCGCCGACCGGACGGTCACGGTCGCGGTGATCGCGCTGGGCCTGCTGGCCGTCTGCCTGAGAGCGCCGCGGCGCCGACGCTGGCCCTATCTGCTCGGGACGGTCTTCTCGGCGCTCTTCCTGTTCGTCCTCAGCCCGCTGCTCGGAAGCTACGGCGGGCTCGTGATCTGGGACGGCCCGTCGGTTCCGGTGCTCGGGCGGCTCGACGTGACGGACGAGGAGCTCTGGACCGCGCTCTACCAGGCGCTGCGCCTCGCGGCGGTCGGGTTCGCGTTCGCTGCCTACGCGCTGCTGCTCGATCACGACCGGCTGCTCCAGTCCGCCGGGACGCTGCGCCGATCGGTGCTGGCCGTCGCCCTTGCGACCCGCCTCGTGCCGTCGCTGGAGCGCGATGCGGCCGGTTTCGTCGAGGCGCTGCGTGGGCGGGGCGTCGTCGTGGAGGGCGTGCGTGGGCGCGCGCGGCTCCTGTCGCCGCTCCTGGCCGGCTCCCTGGAGCGCTCGCTCAACCTCGCCGAGTCGATGGAGGCGCGCGGCTTCGGCCGCCCCGGGCGGACGACGGTGCCGCGGCCGGCGTGGACGACGGTTGAGCGCCTCGCCGTTTCAGGGGGGATCGCGGTCTTCCTGGGAGCCCTGCTGTGGCTCTAGCGCGAATCGAGCGGCTCACGTACGCGTACCCGGGCGCGTCCCGGCCCGCGCTCGAGGATGTCTCGCTGACGGTCGAGCCAGGCGAGCTCGTCGGCGTGCTCGGCCCGTCCGGCGGCGGGAAGTCGACGCTGCTGCGCGCGCTGGCCGGGCTCGTCCCGCACTTCCACGGCGGCTCGTTCAGGGGGAAGGTGGAGGTCAGCGGGCTCGACACACGGCGCCATCGCCCGGCCGACCTCGCCGGCCGCGTCGCCAGCGTCTTCCAGGACCCGGAGGACCAGGTCGTGCTCACCGGGGTTGCCGCCGAGGTCGAGTTCGGCCTCGAGAACATCGGAGTGCCGCCGGCCGAGATCCAGGGCAGGGCGCTCGCGGCGCTCGACCTCGTCCGCTCGCGCGGCCTGGCCGGGCGGCGCGCGCAGGAGCTCTCGGGTGGAGAGCTGCAGCGCGTCTGCCTCGCCTCGGCGCTCGCGCTCGAGCCGGAGCTGTTGCTCCTCGACGAGCCGACCTCGCAGCTCGACCCGGACGCGGTCGGTCCGATTCTCGATGCGGCCTGCGAGGGGCGGGCAGTCGTGATCTCGGAACAGCGACCTGGGCCCGTGCTCGAGCGTTGCGACCGCGTGCTCTTCGTTGACGGCGGCCGCGTCGCGCTCGACGCGCCGCGGGAGGAAGCGCTCGAATGGCTGGCGGAGCACCGGCCGCTCTACTTGCACAAGTTACAAGTTGTTACAAACTCAGACCGGTCCGGATCGGGCGGGCCGCCGGCCGTCGCCCTGGATGGCGCCACCTACGCGTACGGCGACCGGCACGGCGTCGGGCCCGCGGAGCTCGAGCTTCGCCGGGGGGAGGTCGTGGCCCTCGTCGGGCCGAACGGGTCCGGCAAGACGACCTTGGCGAAGCTTGCGGCCGGGTTGCTCGAGCCTCGATCGGGGAGAGCGACGATCCGAGGGCGGACCGGCTACCTGTCACAGGACCCCGGCCGCTACCTCGTCTGCGAGCGCGCCGACGAGGAAGTCGCGCTCGGCGTGGACGGCGACCTCGCTCGCGCCCGCCGGATGCTGGCCGCCGTCGGCCTCGCGGGCCTCGAGGGGCGCCATCCGCGCGACCTGTCGAGCGGCGAGCGCGAGCGGCTCGCCCTCGCCGCCGTGCTCGTGATCGAGCCCGACGTGCTGATCCTCGACGAGCCGACGCGGGGCGTCGATCCGGAACGGAAGGCCAAGCTCGCCGGGCTGCTCACAGCCGGAAGAGACCGCCAGGCCACCCTGGTCGTAACGCACGACCCGGTGTTCGCCGCCGACGTGGCGGATCGAACGGTCGAGCTCGCGACGCACCGGGAGCTCGCCTTTGCCTAGACGGATTCTCGTCCCCCTCGCCGCCGCCTCGTTCGCGGCCGCCGCCTGGGCGGCTCTCGAGCCGCGCGATGCCGCCCTGCCGCTCTTGCTCGTCGCCCTCTCGGTCGTCGCCGCCGGCTTCGCCTGGCTCGAGTCGGGGCCGGGGTCGTCGAAGGAGGTCGCGCTCGTCGCGGTGCTGGGCGGAACGGCCGCGGCGGGCCGGGTGCTGTTCGCGGCAGTGCCCGGCGTCCAGCCGGTGACGGTGATGGTCGTCGCCGCGGGAGCGGCACTCGGCGCCCGCGTCGGGTTCGCGGTCGGCGCGATCGCGGCGCTGGTCTCGAACTTCTACCTCGGGCAGGGCATCTGGACGCCGTGGCAGATGCTGGCGTGGGGAGGCTGCGGTGTCATAGGCGCGTTGGCGGCGAACCTGATCCGCAACCGCTGGGCGTTCGCCGCGCTCTGCTGCCTCCTCGGCTTCGCCTTCTCGAGCCTCATGGACGTGTGGAACTGGTACAGCTTCTGGCCCCACACCTGGGAAGCGTTTGCGGCGCTCTACGCCCGCGGCGTGTGGTTCAGCGCCGCGCACGCGGCCGGGAACGTGGTCTTCGCGCTGGCGATCGGGCCCGAGCTACGCCGGCTGCTCGAGCGTTACGGACGCCGCCTGCGCGTCGAGGTCGCATGGGGCTGAAGCTCGCAGCGCTGGCTGCGGTCGTCGTCCTGGCCGCCCCTGCGGACTACGTCGCGGCGCGCCAGCAGGCGGACGGCGGGTTCGCGGAGCCGGGGGGCCGCACCGACCCGGCGCTGACGGCGTGGGCCGTGCTCGGGCTGAAGGCCGCCGGGAGGGAGCCGGGCCGCTCGCCGGTGACGTATCTCCAGGACGCGCCGGTTGCGGACACGACCGACCTCGCGCTCCGCGTCCTCGCGCTCCGCGCGGCGGGCGGAGACCCCTCGGCGTTCGTCGAGCGCCTCGAACGTCAGCGTCGCCCCGACGGCCGCATCGGCTCCCTGAACAACTCCACTGCCTGGGGCATCCTGGCGCTGGCGCGGCCCGGGCGCGCTCCCGTCCGGTACCTGCTCCGCGCTCAGCACCGCTCGGGCGGCTGGTCGTGGCTACCGAGAGGCGCGCCGGACACGAACGACACTGCCGCGGTGATCCAGGCCCTGCGTAAAGCCGGAGTACGCGGGCGGCCCATTCGCCGAGGCCTCGCCTACATCCGCCGGCTCACGGCGCCGAATGGCGGCGTGAGGCTCGTCCTGGGCCGAGAGCCCGACACGCAGTCGACGGCGTGGGCGATCCAGGCCTACCTCGCCGGAGGGGCACGGCCTCGCGCGGGCGCCTTTCGCTTCATCGCGTCGATGCGGCAGGCCGACGGCAGCTACCGCTACTCGCGCCGCTACGCGGTGACGCCGGCGATCGTCACGGCCCAGGTGCTGCCCGCGCTCAGCCGGAGGCCGTTTCCGCTGCGCTGATCCAGCCTGGCTCCGGGCGCCAGAGGCGGCCCTCCCGGACGAGCTCGTCGACCAGGCCCTTCCGCCAGAGGAAGCGCCAACTGAACCAGCGAGGAAGCTCCCGTTCGGGCGCCACGACCGCCGCGCGCACGCCTGCGACCACGAGGTCCTCGAGGCCGCCTTCACCCGAAGGCTCGGGGAAAACCTGATCCCAGCGTGCGAGCTCGCTCGAATGGGTGTGGGCGTCACCGCGGCCGGCGGACACCGCGAGTGAGCGGCTGACGACGGCCCCGCAGAGCTCGAGTGGGTACCGCAGGTCCTTCAGCTCCTTCGGACGCAGCGCCAGCTCGACGCGCAGGTCCTCGAGCTGCGACGGGCCCGCGGCGGCCAGATGGTCGAGGAGGCGCGCCCAGTCGTCAGCCGCCGCCCGCATCCGCTCGATCTCGCTCCGCAGGATCGGGTCCGCGAGCCGCGCGACCCCCTCGGTCAGCAGCATGTGCTTCCCGCGGTGGATCTTCAGCGCGTACACGCCGTCTCGCTCCGCCAGCTCCCCGAACCACGGCCACTTCGTCGCCGGCCACTCGCCGAACCCGCCGACGCCCGGCTTGTACGGATCCTCGTGGAATGCCTCGTAGAGGCTCGGCAGTGCGGAGTCCGAGGTCCGAGTCAGCAGACCGCGGTCCTGCAGGAACCCCTCCGCCTCGTCGAGCGTGTCCACCGCCCGATCCGGCGTCAGTCGCAGCTCATATGCCCGCCGCTCCTGCAGGTCGACGAGCGCCGTGGCGTGCGAGTAGCCGATCGGGGAAGCCTATGCTATGTTCCGCATACTTTGCGTTCCGAGGTATTGAAAGGACATTTGGATCTCCTGCTCCTGTCGGCGATCGCGAAGGAGCCGCTGCACGGCTACGCGGTCGTCGAGGCGATCCGCGAGGCGAGCGATGGCGCGCTCGACCTGGCGGAGGGAACGGTCTACCCGGCCCTCTACCGGCTCGAAGGCGCAGGGCTTCTCGCCAGCTCCTGGACGACGGTCGGCGGCCGGCGCCGGCGGGTCTACCGCCTGACGCGGCGCGGGCGTGCCCGACTGGAGCGCGAGCGCAAGGAGTGGCAGGCATTCTCGAGCGCGGTGCAGGCGGTGACGGCGTGATCGACGAGTACCTCAGTCAGCTTCGGCGAGACCTGGGCGAGCGGGGCGTTCGCGGCGCTGCGGCCGACCGCGTCCTCGCGGAGGTGCGCGACCACCTCCTCGAGTCCCACGACGTCGAGCGTTTTGGCCCGAGCGAGCGGATCGCGCGCGAGATTGCGGTGCAGCTCGCGACGACGCGGACGATTCGTTCCACGTACGGGGCGTTTCTCGCGCTCGCCGTGACAGCGTTCGGATACCTGGCGCTCATCGTCTACGCCGACGATCGCGCGCCGAACGACGTCCTTGCGGGCAAGCACGCCGTCGTCGGGCTGGTCGCGACGCTCGGCCTGCTCCTGTTCCCACAGGTGGCGTTCGTCTCAGGCGGGCTCGCTCTGCTCCGCGCGGTGCGACGCCGCGGGTGCGACGCGCTTTCTTGCGAGGAGCTCGACGTCCTCGGACGGCGGGCGGCGGTTGCGCTCGCCGCGGGCGGCCTCACCGCCGTCTCGATGCTCGTGTGGGGCTATGAGTTCGGATACCTGGCATCGGCTGCGCTCTTCGGCGTCGTCGCGGCGGCGCCACCGTGCCTCGCCGTCCCCTCGCTCGCTGCAGCCTCGAGTCCCCAGGCGCCGTCGGTCGGTCACGCGGAGGACGTGTTCGACGACCTTCGGCTCCAACGGCTCCGCTTGCGGCCGTGGTTCTTCGCCGGGGGCGTCGCGATCGCCGCGGCGCTGGTCGCGCTGGTCGTCGACGGGTTCGTGATCGCGGGGCTCGAGTTCGGCGCGATTCTGCTCTGCTTCGCCTGGCTCGGAAGGCCGCTCGCGCTGCGGAACTAACCGGCGCTAGCATCGGCGGCATGGCCGTCGCCTCGCCGGAGACCTACCTTGCCGACCTGAATCCCGCTCAACGTACGGCGGTCGAGCACACCGAAGGGCCGCTGCTCGTGGTGGCTGGAGCCGGCTCCGGGAAGACCCGCGTGCTCACGCATCGCGTGGCCCACCTGATCTCCGCGATCGGCATCCAGCCGAACGAGGTGCTGGCGATCACGTTCACCAACAAGGCCGCCGGCGAGATGCGGACCCGGCTCGAGGACCTGCTTCCGGAGGTGGCGCGCCGCATCTGGATCCTCACCTTCCACGCCGCCTGCGGTCGCATTCTGCGCCGGGAGGCGCCGAGACTGGGCTACAAGACGAACTTCACGATCTACGACTCCGCCGACCAGGTCCGTGTCGTGAAGCAGAGCCTCGAGGAGCTCGAGCGCGACCCGAAGCGCTTCCCCGCCAAGGGCATCCACGAGCACATCTCCGCGGCCAAGAACCAGCTGGTCAGTCCGGCCGAGTACCGCGACCGCGTCGAGTCCTTCTACGACCAGACCGTGGCCGACGTCTACGACCTGTACCAGCGCCGGCTCTTCGGCGCGAACGCCGTCGACTTCGACGACCTCCTGATGCTGACGGTCGAGGTGCTCGAGCGCTTCCCGGAGGCCAAGGAGCGCTGGCAGAAGGCGTTCCGGTACGTCCTCGTGGACGAGTACCAGGACACGAACCACGCGCAGTACCGGCTGCTGCAGCTCCTGGCCGAGAAGCACCGGAACGTGATGGTCGTCGGCGACCCGGACCAGTCGATCTATGCGTTCCGCGGCGCCGACATTCGCAACATCCTCGAGTTCGAGCGCGACTTCGGCGAGGCGACGATCGTCCCGCTCGAGCAGAACTACCGCTCGACGAACACGATCCTCCGCGCCGCCAACGCGGTCATCTCCCACAACAGCGAGCGCAAGCCCAAGAACCTCTGGTCCGACCTCGGTGAGGGCGAGCCGGTTCGCGTGCTGGAGGTCGAGGACGAGCACTCCGAGGCGCGGTTCGTCGCCTCGGAGATCGGGCGGCTCGTCGACGAGGGGGTGAACGGCAGCGAGATCGCGGTCTTCTACCGGACGAACGCGCAGTCACGGGTGCTTGAGGACATCCTCGTGCGCAACGAGATCCCGTACCAGGTGATCGGCGGCCCGCGGTTCTACGAGCGCGCGGAAGTCAAGGACGCGATCGCGTATCTGCAAGTGATCGACAACCCGTTCGACTCGGTCAGCCTGCAGCGGATCGCGAACCGGCCGCGGCGAGGGATCGGCGACGCGTCGCTCGCGCGCCTCCAGACCTACGCCGACGGGCACGGGCTGTCCCTGTGGGAGGCGCTCGAGTTCCCGGAGGAGGCGGGCCTCGGGCCGGCGCAGGCACGTGCGGTCTCGTCGCTTCGCACGCTGCTCCAGTCACTTCAGGCCGGGGCGCTCGAGCTGCAGGTGGATGAGCTGCTCGAGCGGACGCTCGAGCGCAGCGGCTACCTCGGCGCCCTCGAGGCGGAACGGACGATCGAAGCGCAGGGGCGGGTCGAGAACCTCCAGGAGCTCGTCGGCGTCGCGCAGGAGTACCAGGCGACGGCCCCGGAGCCGAACCTCTCGACGTTCCTTCAGGAGATCTCGCTCTTCTCCGACCAGGACTCCCTGCGCGAGCAGCAGAGCCTCGTCACGCTGATGACGCTCCACAACGCCAAGGGCCTCGAGTTCCAGGCCGTGTTCATGATCGGAATGGAAGAGGGTGTCTTCCCGCACTCCCGCTCGATCGAGGAGAACTCGCTGGAGGAGGAGCGCCGGCTCGCCTACGTCGGGATGACCCGGGCGCGGGAGCGGCTGACGCTGACCCACGCCTCGGCGCGCGCCCTCTACGGCAACCGGAACTACAACCTGCCGTCCCGCTTCCTCGACGAGCTGCCGCAGGACGAGCTCCACCGCGAGCGGCTCCGGCCGACGTCGTGGTCGGGGTACGGGTCGCCGACCGCGCGGATCCAGCCGCGCGGCGAGACGCCGGAGCTTTCGACCGGCGACTCGGTGCGACACGGGACGCTCGGGGAGGGCGTGGTGACGGCGATCGAGCCCGGCGGCGTCGTCTCCGTTCGTTTCAGCGGCGAGAGCACCGACCGGCGGCTCGTGCTCGACTACGCGCCGTTGGAGCGCATCGGTTGATCGAGATTCGCCCGGCACGGCCGGAGGAGTTCCCGGCCGTGCTCTCGCCGATCATGCACTACTTCGGGCGGTCGCCGGGCCCGGAGTTCGCCGAGCGCTTCGGTCCGATGTTGCCGGCAGACCGGATCCACGTCGCCTTCGAGGACGGCGAGATCGTCGGCAGTGGGGGCGCGTTCCCGTTCGAGATCGGCGTTCCGGGCGGCCTCGCGCGGGCCGCAGGCACGACCCTCGTCGGCGTGCTCCCGACGCATCGTCGGCGCGGGATCCTCCGCGGGCTGATGCGGGCGCAGCTGGACGACGTCCGCGAGCGGGGCGAGCCGCTCGCCTATCTCTGGGCCTCGCAGGAC
>Ga0307319_10000020_pt1 | contig 60961 bp, 56 predicted proteins | sample ER_DNA_368_FD_194491 | JGI IMG/M metagenome (GOLD analysis project Ga0307319, IMG submission 194491) | Bulk soil microbial communities from the East River watershed near Crested Butte, Colorado, United States - ER_DNA_368 | ecosystem: Environmental > Terrestrial > Soil > Floodplain | place...
GATCCCCCCGTCGTCGGGATACTCCTCGAGCAGCTCTCTGAGCACCGCGTACGCCTTGTCGTATTCCTTCGTCGCGAAGTAGGCGAAGGCGGGCCCTGACCGCTCCCATTGCGACGGCTGAAACGCCACACCCTGTTTCGCCCCGACGGCGACGACGGTCGTCCCCGGCTCGTCGGCGACGGCCTTTCGCCTCAACGTCGGGTCACCGACGAACACGAAGGTACCCGGTGGCGCCTGAATCTCTTCGCCGTCGACCGTGAACGTCGCCCTCCCGCTCAGGACGAGGTAGACCTCCTCATGCTTGCCGGCGGCCTCGCCGACCTCGTCGTGTTCCTCGATCACTTCAATGCCCGGCTCTTCCGCCGTCCAGGCGTTGATGCCGAAGGCGCTGATCCCGAGGTGCTGGCGGACACGGGACCAAGTCGGCCGCCCCTCGAGCGGCGGGATCTTCATCTCCTCCACCGTCGCCACCTTGTACTTCTCGCTCACGTCTGCCTCCTCAGCTCGTCGAGCACAACAGGGTCGATCGCTTCCGCTCCGGCTACGCGCTCCTCGAGATTCTCGTTCCCGGCCCAGCGGAACAGTGCATCCGGCAGCTCGCCCTCGTAGCCGAGCCGTGCGAGCCGCTCGCCGAGCTCGGCGCCGAGCTCCTCGTCCACCGGGACCCACTCGTCCCGCGGCGTCTGGCCGAAGATCGCCTGGTGAAGCCCGTAGATGCGACGGAGCTCCTCCAGCGGCCGCGGGTGGTCGTCGACGCGGAGGCCGACGAGGACGTCGGAGAGACTCGCGTAGCCACTGTCCTTCTGCACGACGAGCAGGGCGGCCGACTGCTGACCGCGACTATCGCCTCCGGCCTCCTGCGCGGCGTCGAGGCAGTCCAGCAGGCGCTCTGCCAGCGGTCGGCCCGCGGTGCGCTCGAAAGTCTCCGCCAGCGACTCGACCGTCTCACCCGAGACGAGGATGTTTCCTTGCGCGGCATAGCCGTCGCCGGTGCGGCCGCCGGCCCAGTCGTGGCACTCGGAGCCCGTAAAGCTCGCCGCGCGGCCCTCCGCGTCGACGATGCCGAGCTGGCGGTGCTCGCGGCCGTCGTCGGCGGCGGTGAGCCGGTCGACGACCTCCTGCGCGGACAGTCCTTCGCGCAGGAGCGTCAGTCCCTCGGGGCCGTACCGAGGATTCGCATACGCCTGGGTTGCGATCGCCCCGACGTGCGGCTCGGCCCAGGTCACGACCGAGCCCACGGCGAGGAACTTCGACTGCGTCGCGACGCCCCACCGGCCCGCCTCGAGGTCGCAGGCTGCGATCGAGTACGTCCCGTAGGTCATCCGGATCAAGTCGATGTCAAGCAAATCCCGCTTCTCCTCCGGCACCAGCACGGACGAGACCTCCGGCCGCTTCAACGCCTCCAGGACGGCCTCGGGCGATCCTGCCCGGACGACGACCGGGCGCCCCTCGTCGAACGCCGCTCGAAGCGTGTTCTCGTCGAGCTCGTCGAGGACAAGCGCCCCCTCGGTGTCCAGCTCACCCTCGACCGCGATCTGGGGGACCTTGCGGCCGGTCGAGCCGAACCAGCGCTCTCTCAAACCTCGATCGTCTGGCCCGGCTCCATCACGAGCAGCTCGACGTCGGTGAGCTTCGCGAGCTCGTCGGGGCTGCCGGTGAGGATCGGGAACGTTCCGTAGTGGCACGGGACGCAGCGCGGCACGCCGAGGAGCTCCAGCGCGATCGCCGCTTCCGTCGGGCCCATCGTGAAGTGGTCGCCGATCGGGAGGATCGCGACGTCGGGCTCGTAGATGCGCCCGATCAGCTGCATGTCGCCGAAGACCGCCGTGTCGCCGGCGAAGTAGAGCTTCGTGCCGTTCTCGACCTCGATCACGTAGCCGGCGGGGTCGCCGAGGTACTCACCGTTCGGGCCGCCGCTCGAGTGCTTCGCATCGGTCATCGTGAACTTGACGCCGTCGACGTTGCGCGTGCCGCCCTTGTTCGTCCCCGGCATCTCCCCGACGTCGGCGCCCTGGTTCCCGAGCCAGGCGACGATCTCCACCATCCCGACCACGGTCGGCTTGAAGCGCTTGATCAGGTCGACGCTGTTCCCGACGTGGTCGCTGTGCCCGTGCGTGATCGCGAGGATGTCGATGCGCTCCGGCTCGCGCTCGTCCTCGGGGAACTTCGGGTTGTCGAAGAAGGGGTCGAGGTAGACGCGCTTGCCGCCGGGGGTGTCGAACCGGAACGATCCGTGTCCGAGCCAGGTGAGCTGAACGCCCGCCATCTCCGGAGCGGAATCTAGCGGAGGTCGACCAGGAGGTACGCCATCACCGGCGACGACTTCCCCTTCAGCTCGAGGTCGCCGAGCGGCTCCGCGCGTGCGTGGTCACGGATCGCCTCCCAGGTGGTCTCGCCGACGACCACCTGGCCCGGGCCGGCGTACGTCTGCAGCCGCGCGGCGAGGTTCGTCGTGTCCCCGATCGCGGTGAAGCTCCGCTGCTCCTTCGTGCCGACGTTCCCGACGATCGCCGGCCCGGTGTTGATCCCGACTCGGAAGCGTGGACGGGTCGGATCGGCCGACGCGAGCTCGGCGGCGGCGCGCTGGAGCGCGAGTCCCGCGTGCGCGGCGCGATGTGCGTGGTCTGGCTGGTCCGCCGCGGCGTTGAAGACGACCATGATCGCGTCGCCGGCGAAGCGCTCGATCATGCCGTCGTGATCGCCCAGCACCACGGGGACCGTCCGGGCCCAGTACTCGTTCAACATCGTGAGCACCTCAGCGGGGCTGTGGCGCTCCGTGAACGCGGTGAAGCCCTGGAGGTCGGCAAACAGAACCGTGACGTCGCGCTCCTCGCCTCCGAGCTCGGCGATCGCGGGCGCCGCCCGGAGGCGCGCGGCGAGCTGCGGCGAGAGGTACGGGCTGAGCAGGCCCTCGACCTCCTCGACCTCGCGCGCGGCGCGCTCGGCGACGGCCGCCTCCTCCGCGCCGAGCCCGAAGCGTCGCTGGAGCTCCGCCTGCGAGAGGCCTTCCGCCGCCGCCGCCTTCACGGCGTCGGTGTAGCGCCGGTCGATCCGGCCCAGCGTGTCGTCGAGGTAGAGGCCCGCGAAGAGCTCGCCGCGGGTGCGCTCGCGCAGGGCCGTGTACGCGACGAGGCCGAAAGCCGTGGCCATCAGCAGGTGCCACTCCCACCACGACGCGTGCCAGTTGCGCGCGAACGCCACCGCGATCGTCGCCTCGGCGAGCAGGATCCAGGCGGCCGTGACTCCGGCCAGGACCGGGGAGGGACGGCTCCGGTAGAGGCGCCAGTAGCGGTAGGAGGCGAACGCGTACAGGCCGACGGCCGGCAGCGCGAGCGAGTACAGGGGCGCGTCGGCCTCGGTCGGCGGGAGCGGCCGGTCGAGCGGCGGGAGCTCCGCCAGCGACCAGGCGCCCCAGGCGACGAGAAGGAGGCCGAGCGTCCAGAGGGCGAGGCGCGCGCGGGCGAGGATGACGGCGTTCGCTTCCGGTCGGAGGGTGAGAGCCGACGCGGCCGCAAAGATGGAGGCTAGGAAGAGACCGACGGGGGTGGCGACGACGAAGCCCGTGTTCTTGTTCTCGAGCAGGACGCCCGGTGTGGCGAGCGCGTGGAGGCCGAGGAAGCCGGCGGCCGCGAGGAACGCCAGCGAGACGAGGAAGAGGCGCGCGTCGCCGCGGCGCGTGGCGGCCGAGCTCGTGAGCCCGCCGAGCGCGACGCTGACGGCCGACTCGCCGAGCACGAGCCAGAAGTGGGCCGGATGGTGCTCCCAGTGGACGTCCAGCTCGGGCCGGGCAAGCAACAGCACGAGGCCCCCGAGCGGCGCGGCGAGGAGGAGAGGCCAGAGCATCTCGGCAGGAGGACCCTATCCAGGTGTCGAACCGCGGCGTATGAGCCGCCACCTGTGGCCTGTCGGCCTCGTCGTCTTCGCCGGCCTCGCGGACGTCGCGGGGCGTTCGGACTTCGCGTTCTACGCGCTGCTCGCTGCGGTTCCGGTCGTCGCGGCAGCAGCGTTGGCTGCCTACGGCGACTTCGTCGCCACCGAGCCGCCCGCTCCGGCGACGGTCTCGCTGCAGGCGCTCCTGTGGGCGATCGGCCTCGCGCTCGTCACGGCGAGCGCCGCGGTGCGCGCGCCGGCCCTCGGCTCGGTCGCCCCGGCCGTCGGCGGCGCGACGCTGACAGCGTGCCTCGCGATCGTGGGAATCCAGGGCGCGGTCGCTGTGGCCCGCGAGCTCGGCCGCAAGTAACAACTTGTTACTTGCCGGTCGGCCCGGCAGATGCCGCTCGGAGAGCCGCCAGGCGCCCCTTTAGTGGCAAGTTGTTACTTGCCTAGAGCGGGAGCTGAGCTGCGGCTTTCTCGGCCAGGTCGATGAGCGGCTGGACGGCGAAGAAAGCGCCGATCGTGACCGCGGTGCAGGCGAGCACCGTCGACTGGAGCAGCGCTTCGCGCGGGGGCGAGCCGCCCACCGGCGCGAGGCGCACCTCGAGCTCCGGCATCCGCATGTACATCGAGCGTACGACGGCCAGGTAGTAGTAGAGGCTGACCGCCGTCGCGATCACGCCGACGATCACGAGCCACCACATGCCGGCGTCGTAGGCCGCGGCGAAGACGTAGAACTTGCCGACGAAGCCCCCGGTGAGTGGGAGCCCCGCGAACGCCAGCATGAAGGCCCACATCGAGACCCCGAGCAGCGGCCGCTCCCAGCCCATGCCGGCGATGTTGTCGAGCGTCACCCGCTCGCCGAGCTCGCGCTCCCGCGCCGCGACGACGCCGAAGGCTCCGAGCGAGGCGGCGCCGTAGGGGACCAGGTAGTAGAGGAGCGCTTTCGCACCGAGCTCGCTGTCCGCGGCGACCGCGATCAGCATGAAGCCCGCGTGCGAGATGGACGAGTAGGCCAGCATCCGCTTCAGGTTCCGCTGGACGAGCGCGGCGATGTTCCCCCACGCGAGCGAGACGCAGGCGATCACTGCGATCCCGAGCTCCCAGACGTCGCTTTCCGCCGGGAACGCAGTCACGAGCACGCGGAAGGCGAGCACGAGCGCCACCGTCTTCGTCGCCGCCGACATGAACGAGGTGACGGGCGTGGGCGCGCCCTCGTAGACGTCAGGCGTCCACATGTGGAACGGCGCCGCCGAGGCCTTGAAGCCGAGCCCGGCGATGATCAGCGCGAGGCCGGCGAGCACGAGCCCGTCGTTCTCGAGCCCCTGCGCCTGGATCGCGTCGGCGATGGCGCCGAACTTAAGCTCTCCCGTGGCGCCGTAGACGAGCGCGAGGCCGTAGAGCAGCACGGCCGAGCCGAAGCTCCCGACGACCAGGTACTTGAGCCCGGCCTCCAGCGAGCTGACGGCGTCGATCTCGATCGCGCAGAGGATGTAGAGGCAGATCGAGAACCATTCGAGACCGAGGAAGAGCGTCATCAGGTCGCTGGCCTGGACGAGGAACGCCATTCCTGCGGCCGACGCCGTGAGCAGCGCGTAGTACTCGCCCACGTGATCGGCGCGCGTCCGCTGTCCGTACGAGACCCCGACGGCGAGGAGGCCCGCTCCGGCGACGAGGATCTGCGCGAAGGCGCCCCAGCGGTCGCGCGTGATCGCGTCGGCCACCTCGCCCGTCGCGCGGTGGGTGTCCGCGAACAGCCAGCCGGCCATCACGCCGGCGCCGGCGAATCCGAGTGCGGCGACCGACGCGCTGAAGAGCTTCCGCGCCGCCGCAGGCACGAACACGGCCCCCAACAGGCAGAGCGCCGAAGCGCCCAGCAGCGCGAGCGACGGCGAGAGCGCGAACCAGTCGACGTTGGGCGTCGGCATCAGAACGTCAGGTGGTCGGTGACCGCGGCCGGCCAGGCCGAGAGGGCGAGGAGCAGGGCGACAAGCGGGACGACGACTGCGAGCTCCGCCGGGCGGAGGTCGAGCGCCTCGTCGGGAACCGCCGAGCCGACCTGTCCGTGGAGCACCGCGGAGATCAGGCGCAGCATGTACATCGCAGCGAGCACGATCCCCAGCGCACCGGCGACCGCCCACCCCCAGCCCTGGTTGAACACGCCGGCCAGGATCAGGAACTCACCGGCGAATGCCGTCGAGCCGGGCACGGCGAGGGCGATCACGCCCGCCGTCATTAGCACCGTGGCGAGCGCGGGCCTGCCGCGCGCCATCCCGCCGAGCAGGGCGAAGTCTCCGGTCGTCGCACGGCGCTCGATCACGCCGGCCAGCAGGAAGAGCGAGGCCGAGAGCAGCCCGTGGTTCACCATCTGCAGCACGGCGCCGGTCGTCCCGAGCGTGTTCAGCGCGAAGAGCCCGATCGTGACGAGGCTCATCTGCGCCAGGCTCGAGTAGGCGATCACGCCGCGGACGTCGGGCGCGCGGAACGCGACGAGCGAGCCGTAGACGAGCCCGGCGGCGGCCAGTGCGAGCACGAGCCACTGGAGGTCGTGCGCGGGCTGCGGGAAGTGCGGGATCGCGATGAAGAGGAAGCCGAAGCCGGCGGCCTTCGAGACCACGCCCGAGAGCACCGCCGCGACCTCGGCCGAGGACTCGCGGTAGGCGTCCGGCAGCCACCCGTGGAAAGGGAAGAGCGGAGCCTTCACCGCGAAGGCCGCCACAAAGCCCAGGAAGATCAAGTCGTTGTCGCTCGTCGTGCCGGAGGCGAGGTCGAACGTCCCCTCCGTGAGGCCGAAGGCGACGATCGCCGCCAGCATCAGCAGCGAGCCGGCCATCGTGTAGATCACGAACTTGAGCGTCGCCGTGAGCCGGCCGGCCCCGCCCCAGACGCCGACGAGCACGTAGAGCGGGATCAGCATCGCCTCGAAGAAGACGTAGAAGAGCAGCAGGTCGAGGGACGAAAAGACTCCCACGACGGCGCCGGTCAGGAACAGCATCAGGCCGAAGTAGGCCCGCGGTCGCGGGCGGCCCGTCCAGAAGGCGTAGGCGATCGCCGCGCCCAGCACGACCACGCTCATCCCGACGAGCCAGAGCGAGAAGCCGTAGAGGCCGACGTGGTACGAGACGCCGAGGTCGCCGAACCAGCTGTGCTGCTGGTCGAACTGCGGCCCGGAGACGCCGAAGTCGAAGCGCGTCACCGCGTTGATCCAGACCCCGATCTCGACCAGCGCCGCGAGTAGCGCGAGCGAGCCGGCGGTGCGGTCGGCGAGCGGCAGGAGCCAGACGATCAGCGCAGCGGCCAGCGGGAGGACGATCAGGATCGTTGCGAGCCAGTCCGTCATCAGGCCCGCACCGCCAGGAAGACGAGGGCGAGGAGCGCCGCGCCGCCGCCGAGCGCCAGCGCGTAGTTCCGCAGCAGGCCCGTCTGGAGCTCGGTGACGCGTGTCGCGAGGAGCCGGGTGCCTTCGGAGAGCTCGCGGATCGAGCCGCTGATCACCGGCCCCTCGACGAACCGGATCGCGGCGGCCGCGATCCAGGAGGCCGGCCGGTAGAACGCGTAGTCGTAGGCCGTGTCGAAGTAGAACTTTTCCTCCAGCAGCCGCTGGAGCGCCGCAGGTCGAGGCACCTCGACGCGGCCGGTCGAGAAGACGGCCCAGGCGAGCACGATCCCGGCGAGCCCGAGCGCGACGGCGAGCACGCTCGTCCAGAGCTCCTGCATCCCGCTCGGCTCGATCCCCGGCGCCGCGACCGGCTCGAGAAAGTCGGTGATCGGCGTCCAGAAGGGCGAGAACTGGATCCAGCCGCCGACGGCGGCCAGCACGGCGAGGACGCCGACCGTCCACGCCATCCACAGCGCGGGCATGGTCGTTCCCGGGCGGTGGAGATGCTCGCGCGCGTACGGCGACGGCTCGCCGCCGAAGACGATGAAGATCAGGCGAAAGGCGTACAGGCCGGTGAGGAAGGTCCCGACGAGGCCGGCGAGCCAGAGCAGCACGCCGTAGCCCCCGGCGTCGAGCAGGGAGGCGAGCAGCGGATCCTTGGAGAAGAACCCCGAGAGCGGCGGGATGCCGGCGAGCGCGAGCGCGCCCACGAGCATCACGGCGTAGGTGCGCGGCAACGTGCGTCCGAGACCGCCCATCCTCCGCATGTCCTGCTCGCCGAGCAGCGCGTGGATCACGATGCCGGCCCCGAGGAAGAGCAACGCCTTGAAGAAGGCGTGCGTCATCAAGTGGAACATGGCGTTCGGGTAGGCGGTCATCCCGGCGCCGACGAACATGTAGCCGATCTGCGCCATCGTCGAGTACGCGATCACGCGCTTGATGTCGACCTGGACGAGCGCGATCAGGCCGGCGACAAGGAGCGTGATCGCGCCGAGGCCCGCCGCCAGCTTCTGGATCCCGGGCGTCTGCTCAAAGATCGGGTTCAGGCGGACGAGCATGTAGACGCCGGCCGTCACCATCGTGGCGGCGTGGATCAGCGCGCTGACCGGCGTCGGGCCTTCCATTGCGTCCGGGAGCCAGGTCTGGAGCGGGATCTGGGCCGACTTCGCGACGGCGCCGCCCAGCAGGCCGAGCGAGATCAGCGTGATCGCCCAGCCGCCGATGCCGTCGATCCCGGCGAAGACACCGCCGTACTCGAGGGTGCCGAGCCGCTGCAGCACGAGAAACAGCGCGAGCGCCATCGTCGCGTCGCCGAAGGCGTTCATGATGAACGCCTTCTTCGCGGCGGCGATCGCCTCCGGCCGCTCCTGGTAGTACCCGATCAGGAGGTAGGAGCAGAGACCGACGAGGCCCCAGCCTCCGAGCAGGATCAGCAGGTCGCCGCTCTGGACGAGCAGCAGCATCGAGAAGACGAACAGCGACATGTAGGCGAAGAACCGGCGCTCCTCGTCCTCGCCGTCCATGTAGCCGACGGAGTAGGCGACGATCAGGAAGCCCACGCCCGAGACGACGAGCATCATGAAGATCGAGAGCGGGTCGACGAGGATCCGGAGGCCGACCTGGAAGTCGCCCGCGGTCAGCCAGGTCCAGAGCACCGACGTGTGCGAGCGCTCCTCGGGCTGCTCGTTCAGCAGCTCGAAGAAGGCGACGAGGGCGGTGACGAAGGAGGTGAGGACGGCGAGCGTCGCGATGTAGCCGGCCTGACGCCTCGTGATCCACGTCCCGCCGAGCGTGATCAGCACGGTGGCGCCCAGCGGCGCGAACAGGGTGATCCAGGAGGCGGCGATCATCCGCGGAGGGTGCTCAGCCGGTCGACGTCGAGCGGGATCCGGTTGCGGTTCAGCGCGACGATCAGGCCGAGGCCGACGACGACCTCCGAGGCCGCGACGGCCATCACGGCGAGCGCGAACACCTGCCCGCTCGTCTCGCCGAGGTGGCGCGCGAACCCGATCAGGGCGAGGTTGGCCGCGTTCAGCATGATCTCGAGCGAGAGGAGCACGATCAGCGGGTTGCGCCGCAGCAGCACGCCGAGCGCCCCGACCGCGAACAGGAACGCGGACGTCACGATGTACCAGCTGACGTCGGGGCCCATCACGGCTCGCGGCGCTCCCGCTCACTGCCGAGGATCACACCGCCAACGGCGGCGACGAGCAGCACGATCGAGGTGATCTCGAAGGCGAGGAGGTGGTTCGTGAGGAACACCTCGCCGACGTCGGACGGCGAGCCGAAGCTCGGGCCGGTGTCGGCGGCGCTCTCCAGTCGGCCGCTCGTCGTGAGCGCGAGGGCGACGACGACGTTCACGAGGATCGCGCCCGCCGCGATGATCGCGGCGAGCCGCTGCGAACTTGGTCCTCCCGCGAGCGGGGAGTCGGCGTGACTCCCGACGTAGGCGATTACGAACAGGAACATCACCATCACGGCGCCCGCGTAGACGAGCACCTGCGCCGCGGCGACGAACTCCGCCGAGAGCAGCAGGTAGAGGACGGCCAGGGCGGCGAGGTTCGCGATCAGCGCCAGAGCCGAGAAGAAGGGGTTCGAGAAGCTGATCACGGCGAGCCCGGAGCCGAGGCACGCGACGGCGGCCACGACCCAGATCGCCCAGACGAGGACGTTCCCCATCAGGAGTTCGCCTTGTAGGCCGGGATCGGGGTGTCGAAGAGGTCGCGGTCGGCGACGGGCATGCGCTTGACCGGCGGGGCGAGCAGCATGTCCTTCGTGTAGATCAGGTCGTCGCGCGAGTACTCCGAGAGCTCGTACTCGGCCTCGAGCGTGATCGCGTCGAACGGGCACGCGACCTCGCAGTAGCCACAGAAGATGCAGCGGCTGAGGTTGATCTCGTAGATCCGCGCGTACCGCTCGCCCGCCGAGACCCGGTTCGCCGCCGTGTTCTCCTCGGCGACGACGCGGATGCAGTCCGCCGGGCAGGCGGCGGCGCAGAGCGAGCAACCGACGCATTTCTCGAGCCCGTTCGAGTGGCGCCAGAGCCGGTGGCGTCCGCGGAACCGCGGGTACACCGGTCGCTTCTCCTCGGGGTACTGCTGCGTGATCGGCTTGCGGAAAAGCTGCTTCAGGGTGACGGCGAAGCCCTTCGCCGTATCAAAAGGCTGTGGGCTCACGCCACCGGCCTCCTTCGGCTCCCGCCCGGCGAAGCCGGGCTCCGCCGAAGGCTGACGACGCTGGCGGCACGGGGCTCTCCGGGCCCGTGCTCTGTCGCACTGTGCCCTCCGGCCCCGCACCCCCAGCGCCGCCCCGGTGACGTGAGCAAGCTCACAGCGCCACCACCAAGGCGGCCGTGACGAGGGCGTTGATCGTCGCCACCGGGAGCAGCACCTTCCAGCCGAACGCCATCAGCTGGTCGTACCGCAGGCGCGGGACCGTCGTCCGCAGCCAGATGAAGATGAAGATCACGAGCAGGAGCTTGAGGAGGAACCAGAGCGGCCCCGGAGCCCACGGCCCCAGCCAGCCGCCGAAGAAGAGGGTCACGCAGAGGGCCGAGAGCACGATCATGTTGATGTACTCGGCCATCGAGAAGAGGCCGAAGCGCATGCCGCTGTATTCGGTGAGGTAGCCGGCGACGAGCTCGGTCTCAGCCTCGGGCAGGTCGAACGGCGCGCGGTTCGTCTCGGCGATTCCGGCGATGAAGAAGACCAGCAGCCCGACGAACTGCGGCACCGCGTACCACCAGTCCAGTTCCTGGGCGTGGACGATGTCCACGAGCGAGAGCGAACCGGCCATGATCACGACGCCGAGCACCGAGAGCGCCAGGGAGACCTCGTAGGAGACGAGCTGCGCGCAGGTGCGCATCGAACCGAGCAGCGAGTACTTGGAGTCGGAGGCCCAGCCGCCGACGATGAAGCCGTAGATCCCGACGGAGCCGAGGGCGAAGAGCAGGATCAGCCCGATCGAGACGTTGGCCACCTGGCCGCTGATGTAGTAGTCGCCGACGTGCCAGCCGTTCCCGAACGGGATCACGGCGAAGGCGGCGAGCGCGGTGGCCGCGGAGAGCGCGGGCGCGGCGATGTAGAGGCTGCCGATCGCCGTGCCCGGATAGAAAGCCTCTTTCCGGATCAGCTTCACGAGGTCGGCGATCGGCTGCAGGAGCCCGAACGGGCCGGCCCGGTTCGGGCCGTAGCGCCGCTGCATCCGCCCGATCAGCTTCCGCTCGACGAGCGTCATGTAGGCGAAGGTCAGGAGGAGCACGTTGATGATCACGAACGCCTTGATGGCGTCGATCCACCAAGGCTCGTTCACGGCGTCACCTCGACCCGGCCTTCCAGCCCGGTGGCGAAGCCCTCGGCGATCCGAGCCGCGCCGGCGGAGAGGTCCTCGGCGAGCCGGGCGCGGAGCTGGACCGAGGTTCCGTTGGAGCGGACCGTGACCTCCTGGCCGTGCAGGATGCCGAGCTGCCGCGCGTCGGCGGGTGTCAGCTCGATGTCCGGTTCGGGCCGTTGGAACTCCAGCTCGGGCACGCGCTCCACGGCGGAGCCCGAAAAGAGCGGCTTGTACGTGACCAAGCGGAGCCCGGGCCCTTCGACCGTCTCGCCGGGCCGTTCCCCGGTGCCAGGCACGGGGACCTGGCTCGCCGGTACGGCTTGTGGAAGCTCCGCCTCCTCACCGACCTCCCCGTAGGGCCTGCCGCCGTAGGCGATCGCGGAGACCTCGTCGAAGACCAGGGATGGGTACGGCGAGAGCTCGACGCCGACGGCGGAGCCGATGCGCGACAAGACCGCGAGCTCGTCCGGCGCAGGCGGGATCGAAGTCCGCCGCAGACGCTGCAGGCGCCCCTCGAGGTTGATGTAGGTGCCGTCGCGCTCCAGGTAGCTCGTCCCCGGCAGGATCAGATCGGCGATGCCTGCGAGCGGCCGGCGGAACATCGCGATCGCCAGCACGGCCTCGGCCCGCTCGGCCATGGCCCGGACGTTGGGGTCGGCCGCGGCCTCGTCGCCGGAGATGATCAGCAGGCCGATCGGATCCGGATCAGCGGCCTCGCCGTCGCTCGAGGCTGCCCAGGCGTCGGCCGCGCCGCGCCCGTTCGCGGTGCGGGGCAGGAAGTAGCCGGGGCAGCCGCACGAGGTCGCGAGCCGGGCGACCTCGGCGCCGCCGGCGCCTTCGCCCGACCAGATCAGCACCGGCCGTTCGGCCGAGCGGACGCGGGCCTCGTCGAGCTCGTGAAGGATCTCGGCGCCGTTCCGCCGCGCCAGTCGCACCCAGAGGTCGACGATCGGTGCGCGCTCCGCGACGGGCTCGTCGCCGACGATCACGACGAGGTCCGCCTGCCCGATTCTCGAGAGCGGCGCGCGGACGGCATCCAGCTCGTTCGAGACCTCCTCGGGGAGCACGGCACAGTGCGAGCCCAGGCCCTGGCGGACGATCTTCCCGAGCGCGTAGGCGAGCTCGACCGTCTCAGACCCCGAGAGCGCCGTGACGATCCGCCCCTCGGCCGCCCGGAGCATGCGAACCGCCTCGTCGACCGCCTCGTCCCACGACAGCTCGTCGTAGCGGCGCGCCCGGCGCACGAGCGGGTCGACAACCCGGTCCGGGGCGGCGAGGTGGCCGTACGCGAACCGGCCCTTGTCGCAGAGCCAACCGCCGTCGACCTCGGGATGGTTCCGGGACAGGATCCGGCGGACGCGGCCTTCGCGCGTCGTCGCTGCGATGTTGCAGCCAACCGGGCACATGCCGCAGACGGACGGGACGTTCTGGATCTCCCACGGCCGCGCCTCGAAACGGTAGGTCGTCGAAGTCAGGGCCCCGACCGGGCAGAGCTCGATCACGTTGCCGGAGAACTTGCCGCGGTACGGCTCGTCCTCGAAGGTCGCAATCACCGATTGGGCGCCCCGGTTGTGCGCCACGAGCTGGCCGTCTTCGGCCACGTCGGAGGAGAAGCGGGTGCAGCGGTAGCAGAGGATGCACCGCTCCCGGTCGAGCGCGATCAGCGGGCTGACCGGGATCGGCTTGTCCATCGTCCGCTTCGGGAACCGCATCCGCGTGTTCCCCGGCCCCCAGCGGAAGGTCAGGTCCTGGAGCGGGCACTCGCCGCCCTTGTCGCAGACCGGGCAGTCGAGCGGGTGGTTGACGAGGATGAACTCGAGCGTCGCCTCCTGGCCGTCCGCGGCCTTTTCCGAGGCGGCGGCCGTCTTCACGACGAGCCCGTCGGTGGCGCTCATCGTGCAGCCCGCCTGCAGCTTTCCCATCCCCTCGACCTCGACCAGGCACATGCGGCAGGCGCCGACGGGCGGCCCCAGCCGCGGCTCGTAGCAGAACACCGGGATCTCGATCCCGGCGGCCGCGGCCGTCTCGACGAGGCCGGTGCCCTTCGGCACCAACACCTCGACGCTGTCGATCGTGACGGTGACGAGCTCCGGCGCGCTCACGCAGGGACCTCGGCCATCGCGGTGTGGGTGTGCTGGTCGCTCGGCGCCAGGATCCCAGCGATCGACGACTCGCCGTGGTACGGGCAGCCGCCCTCGTCGATATGCCGCTGGAACTCGTCGCGGAACTTCTTCGCGTAGCTGCCGACGCACCAGACGGCGAAATCGCCGAGCGCACAGAGCGACTTGCCCTCGATCCGGTCGCAGACCTCGACGACGAGGTCGAGGTCCTCCTGCGTTCCGTGGCCGGCCTCGATCTTCTCGAGCAGCTGGACGAGCCAGCGCGTGCCCTCGCGGCACGGCGTGCACTTGCCGCACGACTCGTGCATGTAGAACTTCTCCGCCCGCAGGGCGAGCTGGACCATGCAGGCGCGGTCGTCGACCACGATGATCGCCGCCGAGCCGAGATACGAGCCGGCTGCCTGCACCGAGTCGAAGTCGAGCTTCACGTCGAGCTGGTCGGGCGTAAAGACCGGCACCGAAGAGCCGCCCGGGATGATCGCCTTCAGCGCGCGGCCCTCCGCGACGCCGTGGCCGTGCTCGAAGATCAGCTCGCGCAGCGTCGTCCCGAGCGGGAGCTCGTAGTTCCCGGGCCGGTTGACGTTCCCGGAGAGCGAGTAGACGACCGTGCCGGGCGCCGACTCGACGCCGAGCTTCTTGTAGGCCTCGAGCCCGAGCTGGAAGATCGCCGGGACGCTCGCCAGCGTCTGGACGTTGTTGATCAGCGTCGGCTGCATGTACAGGCCGGCCACGGGCGGAAACGGCGGTCGGGGGCGGGGCTGGCCGCGGTCGCCCTCGAGCGACTCGAGCAGCGCCGACTCCTCGCCGCAGATGTAGGCGCCGGCGCCGCGGTGGACGATCACATCCGTGTCGCCGAGCAGTCCGGCGCCGCGCGCTTCCTCGACGGCTGCGGACAGCACCTCGTACTCGGTCAAATACTCGCCGCGGATGTAGATGAAGACCGCGGCGGCTTGGATCGCCTGCGCCGCGATCAGGCAGCCCTCGACGAACCGGTGGGGGACGCGGCGCATGATCTCGCGGTCCTTGAAGGCGCCCGGCTCGGACTCGTCGGCATTCGCGACGACCCAGGCGGGGCCGCCGCGCTTCTCCGGCGGCGGGACGAGGCTCAGCTTGCGACCCATCGGGAAGCCTGCGCCGCCGCGCCCGCGCAGCGCGGCATCGGAGATCGTGTCGATGATCGCCTGGCGCTCCATCCCGCGCGCCTGCTCGAGCGCGCTGTAGCCGCCGATCGCGCGGTAGTCGTCGAGCTTCGAGAGGTCGCGGGTCTCGACCCCGGTGAGGACCGTCAGCTCAGCCACCGGCGCCGTTCCTCACCTGCTCGAGCGCAGCGGGGACGTCCTCCGGCCTCGTCGGCTCCTTGTAGCGGCCGTCGAGGATCACGACCGGGGCGTAGCCGCAGCCGCCCGCGCACTCGACGAGGCGGAGGGTGACCTGGCCGTCCTCCGTGGTCTCGCCGGCGCGGACGCCGAGTTCCTCCTCGAAGGCCTCCACGACCTGCTGCGCGCCGACGAGCGCGCACGAGAGGTTGGTGCAGACCTCGACGATGTGCCGGCCGATCGGCGCGAGGTTGTACATGTCGTAGAACGACGCGACAGCCTCGGCGTGCGCCGGGGTCACGTCCATCGCATACGCGACCTCCTCGAGCGCCTCCGGTGGTAGCCAGCCCTCGTGGCGCTCCTGCGCCAGCCGCAGGGCGCCCATGATCGCCGAGCGGCCGCGCGGGTAGCGCGCCCGCAGGCGGTGCACCTGGTCGACGTAATCGGCGGGCGGGATCCGCATCAGCGGTCGACCTCACCCATCAGCGTGTCGAGCGAGCCGACGATCGCGATCAGATCAGCGACGAGCGCGTTCTGCATGCACGTTGCGGTCGCCTCGAGCGCGACGAAGGAGGGCGCGCGGAACTTCACGCGCCACGGTCGCGGACCGCCCTCGGAGGCGACGTAGCACCCGAGCTCGCCGCGCGGCGACTCGACCGCGACGTAGACCTCGCCCTCCGGGACGCGGAAGCCCTCCGTCACCAGCTTGAAGTGGTGGATCAGCGACTCCATCGAGGTGTGGAGCTCCTCCCGCGGCGGGAGGACGATCTTGCGGTCGTCGGAGGTCCAGGGGTCGTCCTTCATCCCCTCGAGCCGCTCGAGGCACTGCTCGACGATCCGGACGGACTGGCGCATCTCGTCCATGTGGACGCGGTACCGCGCATAGACGTCGCCCTCGGGGTAGACGGGGACGTCGAAGTCGACGTCGCCGTACGCGAGGTAGGGGGAGGCCTTGCGCAGATCCCAATCGACGCCCGACGCACGCAGCACGGGGCCGGACTGCCCCAGCGCGATCGCGTCGTCGGCGGAGAGGAGGCCCAGCCCCTGCGTCCGCTCGAGCCAGATCTCGTTGCGGGAGAGCAGCGCCTCGTAGTCGTCGACGGCGCTCGGCATGTAGTCGACGAACTTGCGGCACTCGGGGTAGAAGCCCGGCGGGATCTCCTCCGCCAGGCCGCCCACCTGGAAGTAGCGCGTGTGCATCCGCGTGCCGGTGACCAGCTCGAAGAGGTCGAGCACCGTGTCGCGCTCGCGGAACGCGTACCAGAAGACCGAGATCGCGCCGAGCTCGAGCGCCGAGGTGCCGAGCCAGACGAGGTGGGAGTGGATCCGGTTGAGCTCGTTCAGGAGCGTCCGCATCCAGATCGCCTTCGCCGGCACCTCGATCCCGAGCAGCGTCTCGACGGCGAGGACGAAGACGAACTCGTTCGCCTGGAAAGCGAGGTAGTCGATCCGCGGCGCGTAGGTGATCGCCTTCCACCACGACTTCGCCTCCATGTTCTTCTCGAAGCCCGTGTGGAGGTAGCCGATCACCGCCTTCAGGCCGACGACCTCCTCGCCGTTCAGGTCGACGATCAGGCGGAGGACGCCGTGGGTGGACGGATGGTTCGGGCCGAAGTTGACCTGGAGCAGGTTCTCGGAGCCGCGTAGCTGCTCCGGCACCTCCAGCACCGTTGGGATCGGCGACGGAATGTGCGTTCCCTCGTAGAGTTGCGGGCGCTCGACGATCGCCAAAGCCGTGCCCTATACCTCGTCCGAGAATCGGACGGGCTCGCCCCCGATCGGATAGTCCTTGCGCAGCGGGTGCCCCTCCCAGTCGTCGTCCATGAGGATCCGCGTCAGGTTCGGGTGACCTTCGAACCGGATCCCCATCAGGTCCCACGCCTCGCGCTCGTGCCAGTCGGCGGTCGGCCAAACCGGGATCACGGTCGCCACCGACTGGCCGTCGTCTAGGAAGACCTGGACGCGGACCCGCGGGGCGCCGTCGCGCAGCGCGAGCAGGTGGTAGTTGACGGCGAAGCGCTTCGGCTTCGGCCGCGGGACGCGCGCAAAGCCCTGCGAGCCGGTCGCGCCGCCGGTTCCGCCTGGAAAGTTGAGGTCGCGGCCGGCGAGCGTCCCGTAGTAGCCGGCGACGCCGCGGTTGCCCCAGCCGAGGAAGTCGACGGCGGTGATGTCGGAGAGGAAGCGGAAGCCCTCGACGTCGCGGAGGTGAAAGCAGGCGTCGGTCAGTCGGGCCGGGTCGACGACGAGCGTCGTCTCGCCGTGCTCGTCTCGGCGCTCGACGAGGCCGGGGACGCCCTCGAAGGTCAGGATGCGACCCCGCGGATCTCGTACGCGGGCGGGACGCCGGCCCGAATCTTCTCCTGGAGCCGGACGACGCCCTCGAGCACCGCCTCGGGGCGGGGCGGGCACCCCGGGATGTGGATGTCGACGGGGACGATCTTGTCGACGCCCTGGAGGATCGCGTAGTTGTTGAACATCCCGCCTGAGCTGGCGCAGGCGCCCATCGCGATCACCCATTTGGGCTCGAGCATCTGGTCGTAGATCTGCCGCAGCGGCGCCGCCATCTTGTGCGCGACCCGTCCGGAGACGATCAAGAGGTCGGCCTGACGGGGCGTGGAGCGGAAGACCTCGGCGCCGAAGCGCGCGCTGTCGTAGCGCGAGGTGACGATCGACATCATCTCGATCGCGCAGCACGCGAGCCCGAAGGTCGCGGGCCAGATCGAGTAGCCCTGCGCCCAGGCGACGGCCTTCTCGACCGTCGTCAGCAGCAGCTTCTCCTCGAGGTTCCCGAGCTCCTCTTCGATCACGGCCGGCTCCTCCGGCTTGCGCATGAGCAGCCGCTCCGAGCGGAGGCCGTAGTCCTTCAGCCGCTTCCGCGGCGGGCCGTTCCCGTTCACCGGCGCCATTCGAGCGCCCCCTTGCGCCAGATGTAGACGTACGCCAGCGCAAGGATCCCGATGAAGAACGCGAGCTCCCAGAACCCGAACCAGCCGAGCGGCTCGAGCACGACGGCCAGCGGGTAGAGGAAGACGATCTCGATGTCGAAGACGATGAACAGGAGCGCCGTCAGGTAGAAGCTGATCGTGAAGCGCTGGACGTTCGGCGGCCCCAGCGAGACGCCGGACTCGAACGGGATCTGACGCGTCCGGTTCGCGGCCACGGGGCGCGTCGCGAAGGCGAACGACATCGCCACCATCGTGAGTGGGATGGCGACAGCCATCGCGCCGTAGATCAGAAACGGCAGCCAGTCATCGAGCACAGCTGCATGCCCCCACGGGCCCCACGTCGGCGCGAACACTACACCCTTCTCGACGTGTTACGAACCGGCTGGCAAACGGCTCAACAGAGCCTGAAGCAGTTGTTACAAAGTCCCTGCTCCAGAGGCACTCCGACGGGGGACGCGGCCGCCGAGCACGCTGCTACGATGGCTCGCAGATGGAACTCACCGAGCGCCCGATCACTCTCGTCTCGCTGACCGAGGCGGCCGCCGCCAAGATCAAGGACCTCGGCACGGAAGAGCCCGAAGGCGAGGCGTCGGTCCTGCGCATCGCGGTGCAGGGCGGCGGGTGCTCCGGGTTCGAGTACGCCCTCGGCTTCGACCGCGGCGCCATGGAAGGCGACCACGAGCTCGAGGCCCACGGGGTCACGATCGTCGTCGATCCCTACAGCGCGCCGTACCTCCAGGGCACCGAGATCGACTTCGTCGACGGGCTCCAGGGCGGCTTCGCGATCAACAACCCGAACGTCGTCGCCTCGTGCGGCTGTGGCCACTCGTTCCAGGTCGCGGACGGTGAGGACCCGGGCGGGGCGCCCGGCTGCGGCTCCGGCTGCTCGCACTAGCTCCACTCCTCATTACTAGTCTTCGTGCCCGTGGCTGAGACGGACGGCGTCGTCGACGTGACCATCCTCGGGGCCGGGCCCGTGGGGCTCTCGGCCGCCTACTACGTCGGCCATCGCGACGGCACGGTACGCATCGTCGAGTCGCTCGAGCAGATCGGCGGCCAGGTCGCGGCGACGTACCCAGAGAAGCACGTCTACGACGTGGCTGGTTTCCCGAAGATCCTCGGCCAGAAGCTCGTCGACATGTGCGCCGAGCAGGGTCTGCAGTACGACGCCGACGTTCGCCTCGGCGAGGAGGCGAAGGCGCTAGAGCGGGTCGAGCATGGCGGCGAGGACCTGCTCGCGCTCACGACGGACAAGGGGAACACGTACCTGTCCCGCGCGATGATCATCACCGCCGGCCACGGCGCCTTCGAGCCACGGAAGCTCGGGATCGAGGACATCGACGACTGGCAGGGTCGCGGGCTGCACTACGTCGTCCGCGAGAAGGCGCAGTTCACGGGCAAGCGCTGCGTGATCGTCGGAGGCGGCGACTCGGCGCTCGACTGGACGCTCGGGCTCCAGGACACGGCCGACCTCCCGATCATGCTCGTCCACCGGCGCGACCGCTTCCGGGCGCTCGAGTCGTCGATGAACGAGGCCCGCCGGCTCGAAGACGAGGGCGCGGTGAAGATCCTCACGCCGCACGAGGTCAGGGAGGTGCACGGGGACGGGACGATCGAGGCGGTCACGATCGAGAACACCGCCACAGGCGAGCTGGAGCGCCACGACTGCCAGGCGCTGATCACCCTCCTCGGGTTCGTCTCCCACCTCGGCTCGATCGCCGATTGGGAGATCGAGCTCGAGGGCAAGCGCCAGATCAAGATCGACCCGATGAGCTGCCAGACGTCGATGCCGGGCGTCTACGCGGCCGGCGACGTCGCCGGCTACCCCGGGAAGATCACGCTGATCACGGTCGGGATGGGCGAGGCGGCGATCGCCGCGAACAACGCCATCGCCGCGATCCGCGGCGAGAAAATCCAGCCGAAGTACTCCACGGACTAGGAGGGTTTGGCGGAGAAACGTTCGTCGCAGGGGCGAGCAGCGCGGCCCGGCGGCACGAGCTTTTTTGTGCCAAACCCTCCTAGCCCTCCCTGAAATGAGGGATTCGTCAGCCGCCGTTGACTGCCGACCATTCGGTTCGTGGAGACGAAGCGGGTTGAATGCCTTGCCTGTGGTGCTCGCCGGATCGTGGTCGCGAGAGACATGCATCACGTCGACGCGGGTGAGTGCCAGCGGTGCGGCTACGTCGGCTGGGCGAGCTCCGACGACCTGACGCAGAAGGCCCGCCGCGAGCTCCGGGACCGGCCGGTCGCGCGCCGGCGGCTCCGCGTGCTCTTCTCCTAGCGGACTTTCTCTGGCACGCTCTCGGGGAGGGCGATGCGGGGGATTCTCGTTGCCGTGGTCATGATCGGAGCGCTTGCCGCGGCGTCGGCCGCGTCTGCGGCCCAGCTCTCCGCGGACCTCGATCGCTACGTGTTCACGGCCGGCGCGGACGACGACCTCGTGGACGTCGACGAGGGCGATACGGATACGTTCACGATCTTCACCTCGGAGGGTGCGATCGATCCCGACGCGAGCGCGGCCTCCAAGTGCACAGGCGGCGGGACGGACACCGTCGAGTGCGGGCGGCCCCCCAACCAGCTGCGCCTCAACTTCGACGGCGGAGACGACGACGTCACGATCGACGACCTGCTCCCGATGACGTTTGCGATCGACGGCGGCGCCGGGCGCGACTCGCTCGACGGCGGCGCTCTCCGGGACACGATCACGGGTGGCCCCGGCCCTGACGACGTGGTCGCCGGCGACGGTGACGACGCCGTGTTCGTGCGCGACGGGGACGTCGACGAGGTGGATTGCGGCGCCGGCGCCGATACCGTCGAGGCCGACGTCGTCGACCTCCTGACGGACTGTGAGGGGATCTCGCTGCCGCGGACGTCGTCTCCACCTCCACCGCCTGGGGCGGCCGCGCGCTGCGTCGTCCCCTCGCTCCGCGGGAAGACGCTCGCCAGGGCGCGCGCGCTCCTCGCCGCGCGGCACTGCCGGCTCGGCCGCGTCGGCCGCTCGTACTCGCGGGTCAAGAAGGGCCTCGTCGTTGCGCAGACGAAGCGGCCCGCGCTTCGCCTCCCCCGGGGCACGAAGGTCGGCGTCGTGGTGAGCCGGGGCCGACGTCGCTGACTATGCTCGCGGCATGAGCGAGCAGACTGTGCCCAAGGAGCTCTGGGGCGACGAGACCAGCAAGGCCATAGCCAACTTCACCGTCTCCGGCGAGCCGATTCCGGCCCCCGTCGCCCACTGGCTCGGGCGGATCAAGGGGGCGGCAGCCCGCGTCAACGCGGAGCTCGGCCTGCTCGACGCCGACAAGGCCGAGCGGATCGCTGCGGCCGCCGAGCGGGTCGCCTCGGGCGAGCTCGACGACCAGTTCCCGATCGACGTCTTCCAGACCGGCTCCGGCACCTCCTCGAACATGAACGCGAACGAGGTGCTCGCGAGTCTTGCCGGCGAGGACGTGCACCCGAACGACGACGTCAACATGGGCCAGTCCTCGAACGACGTCTTCCCCTCGGCCGTGCATCTCGCCGCGCTCGATCAGCTGGAGCACGACCTGCTGCCGGCGCTCGAGCAGCTCGCGAACTCGCTCGGCCGCAAGTCGCAAGAGTTCGACGACATCGTGAAATCGGGCCGGACGCACCTGATGGACGCGGTACCCGTCACGCTCGGCCAGGAGTTCTCCGGCTACGCGGCTCAGGTTCGGCAGGGCGCGGAGCGCGTCCGCGACACGTTGGAGCGGGTCGGGCAGATTCCGCTCGGCGGGACCGCCGTCGGCACCGGGCTCAACACGCACCCCGAGTTCGCGAAGCGCGTGCGCGAGCGACTGGACGAGGAAACGGGGCTTTCGATCGGCCCGCCGGCCGATCCGTTCGAGGCTCAGGCCGCACGCGACGCGCTCGTCGAGGCCTCCGGGGCGCTGAAGACGGTCGCCGTCTCGCTGACGAAGATCGCGAACGACCTGCGCTGGCTCGGCTCGGGCCCACGCACGGGCCTGAGCGAGATCTACCTCCCCGAGCTCCAGAAGGGCAGCTCGATCATGCCGGGCAAGGTCAACCCGGTGATCCCCGAGGTCGTGACGCAGGTGGCGGCCCAGGTGATCGGGAACGACCAGGCGATCACGGTCGGCGGGATGCAGGGGCACTTCGAGCTCAACGTCTTCGTCCCGCTGCTCGCCCGGAACCTGCTCGAGTCGATCCGGCTGCTCGCCGCCGCCTCGCGCCTCCTCGCGGAGAAGTGCGTCGACGGGATCGAGGCGAACCGCGAGCGCGCGGAGCACTACGCGGAGCTGACACTGTCCGCGGCGACCGCGCTCAACCCGTACATCGGCTACGACAAGGCGACCGAGATCGTCAAGGAGGCGGCCTCGAGCGGCCGCCCGCTCCGCGACGTCGCGCGAGACGCGGGCGTCGACGACGAGACGCTCGACAAGGCGCTGGACTACCGCGCCATGGCGAAACCGCACGATCGAGACCGCTAATCGGTAGGGGGAATCCCTCGGTGGAGGGAGTAGTCCCTCCGCGTGCCCCGCCGACATTCCAGGTGCCACACGGGATCTCGTCGTTTGGCCGCCCCTGGCGGCGCGATCCGTAGCCGCGTTCACGACGCCTGGAGACCCGTGCTCAATCCGAGAAAACCATTCCTGGCCGCCTTGGGAACCCTTCTTGTGCTGGCCGGAACGGGCGCGTCGGCCGCAGCCGTGCCCAATCGGGCGGGTGGGGTCAAGCCGGGCGTCGTGCGCGGTGGCATCCGCTATGCAAGCCCCGACTTCCCCTTCCGCTTCGCGAAGCCCGGCGGGCGGCGCGTCAGCATCGGCTCGCTCTCGAGACGGAAGGACCGAAGGGCCTCCCGCCTGAAGCGCTTCTCGGCCCCGGAGCAGTTGAAGCTCGGCGAAGTTCGCCTGTGGGCCGGCCTCGACTTCATCAACGAGACGCTCTATCCGAAGGCGTTCGAGCTGCGCGGCGTGGGCCGGAAGATCGAGGTCTGGGTCGCGACCGGCCCGTCGGAGTTCGCCGGTGTCGAGTCCGATGGCACGGACTTCATGGCCGGCGATTGCCGGAACGGCGTCCGCACGACGGTCACGGATGCCCAGGTCCGTGACCTGGTCAGGGAGTTCGACCGCACGATCTACCCGCGCGAGTCCGAGGTCTTCAGCGTCGCAGAGCCGCACGACGGCTCGAACGCACTCGTCGGTGGGCCGTTCAGCCCTCAGGGGGCGGGCGACAAGACCGTGGTGCTCGTCGACAACGTCAGGGACGAGCAGTTCTTCGACCTGAACAACACCCAGGACTTCGGCTATGTCGTCGGTGTCTACTCGTCGGCGCTCGGCGCGCTGTTCGACCGGAACATGATGACGATCGACGCCTTCGACTGGCTCCACCGGTCGGGGGCGCGCCCGGCCGACGAGCCCGTGCCCGGCGACACCTGCCGCGACGCGCCCGCCTACCCCAGGCTGATGGAAGGCGTCTTCGCGCACGAGTACCAGCACCTCCTCGAGCACTTCGCCGATCCCGACGAGGTCGACTGGGTCGACGAGGGCCTCGCGGAGTGGGCGCGGACGCTCACCGGCTACGTCGATCCGTCGCTCCCCGCGAGCCGCCTCGGCTCCGACAAGCACATCCAGTGCTTCCTCGGGAACGACGCCGGACCGGACAACGGGCCCGAGAACTCGCTGACGCTGTTCGGCGACGCCTGGAACGGGGACTGCGACTACGGGGCCGTCTACACCTTCATGGAGTACCTGCAAGGGCGGTTCGGGACTCGCGCGATGACGGCGCTCCACCGCGGTCAGGCGAACGGCCTCGCCGGCGTCCAGGAGGCGCTCGGCGGCCGGGCGGACGCCAGAGACGTCCTACACGACTGGGCCGCCTCGGTGGCGCTCGACGACGCGATCCGCGGCGGCGGTCGCGACGACGACCTGCGGGAGCTCCGCGCGCCGACGCTCGACACGTCGGTGAACTGGGACTCGCCGGCTTCGTACGCAACGCCCGGCGCTGCCCCGAACGGGTCGGACTACGTTCGCCTGCGCGACGCCGACGGCCGGTACCTGAAGGCCCGTGACCTGCGCAGCCTCTCCTTCGACGGCACGACCCAGCTCGCGGGTCGTCCGGTCGAGTGGACGGTCGACGCGGCGCCTCCGGGCGGTGGCGGTGCAGCGCTCTACACCGGCGCCGGCAACAACCTCGACCGCATGATCGTGCGCCCGCTCTCCGTCCCCGCCGGCGGCGACCTCGCCTTCCAGGCGCAGTGGAACGTCGAGGAGGATCCCCTGGGAGGCTGGGACTTCACCTTCGTGCAGGTCTCGACCGACGGAGGGAAGACCTACGTGAGCATCCCGTGCACGAGCTCGCGCAGCGACGCGAGCCCGTTCTCGCGGCCCGTGATGCAGGAGAACGTGCCGGGCTACACCGCGTATTCCAGCGGCTGGCGGGACGAGCACTGCTCGCTGAACGCCTACGGCGGAAAGTCGATCCTGCTCGCCTTCCGCCACGTCACCGACGGGTCGACCTCGGGCGACCCAGATGATCCCGCCGCGACGATTCCGCCGGGCTTCTGGCTGCGGATGCTGACCCTGAATGGGTTCCCCGTCGCCGACGGCGCCTCGCTCGCCGGCTGGCTCTCGCTTTCCCAGGCGCGGCCGGCGCCGGTCTACGGCTTCACCGTGCAGCTCGTGGCCTACTCCTCGCGCGGGCACGGCCACGTCAGTCGCGCCACACTGCGGCTCGACTCCCAGTTCAACTTCACGTTGAACGAGCGGCAGCTCGACCGGCTCGTCGATTCCAAGGCCGACGTCGTCGCCGCGATCATCACGTACGACGAGCCGACGGAGCAGGTCTTCGAGTACGCCCGGTACCGGCTGACTGTGAACGGCACGCTGCAGCCGGGCGGCTAGCTTGCTCTAGCCTCTGGCCCGTGCGACGGGCCGTGTCGTTGGTCGTGCTGGCCCTGGCCGTCTGCGGTTGCAGCTTCGGCGGTGACGACGCCTCGGTCTCCCGGCAGGAGCTCCCGCGCGTCGTGCTGCAGCCGTCGGATCTGCCGCGGGTCTTCCTCCGGTTCGACGAGGGTCGGCAGGGGATCACCGACACGCCGGGAGGCCGGCGCGCCGACCCCACGCGCTTCGGCCGCGAGGACGGCTGGAAGGCGCGGTACCGCCGACCGGGCGGCGAACGCACGGAGGGGCCGCTGGTGATCGAGGCGCGCGCGGATCTCTTCTCGTCCCCCGATGGCGCCAAGGACGACCTCGGCGCCGCGCGCGAGGACCTCGCCGACGGCGAGCTCGACTGGCAGCCGATCGACGAGCCGGGCCTCGGCGACGAGTCGTTCGCGGCGACGCTCGTCCAGGGAGGGGTGCGCTTCTACCAGGTGGTGTGGCGCGACGCGAACGTCACGGCGTCCGTGAGCGCGAACGGGTTCGAGCCGCGGCTGGCGCTGGGCGAGGTGCTCGCGCTGGCCCGCAAGCAACAGGATCACATCGCCGCGGCGGCCGCCTAGGAGGGTCTGGCGTAGTACCGCTCGTCGCAGGCGAGCAGCGCGGCTTTGCGGCACAGGCTGTCCTGCGCCAGACCCTCCTACGAGTGGGCCCAGGCGACGACGAGGCCGCCGGAGGCGACGACGATGGCCGCGCCGAGCAGCAGCGCCAGCGGTAGGCCCCAGTCATCGTCCGACGCGGGCGGCTGAACCGACGGTCTCGGCGTGACCGTGCGGTACACGTAGATCGTCCGCGGCGGAGCTCCGACGCCCGGGCCGGCGAGGAACGCGTTGTACTGGAAGGTCCGTGCCAGGCGCAGCAGCCCCTTCGTCGCGAGGAAGACGAGCTCCGAGCCGGTCGCGGAACGCGGCGGCCGCGTCTCCGGCACGAGCCGCACGGGCTCGGCGACGAGCCGCACCCGCGCGCCCTCGCGGGCCGGAATCCGCGCCGTGGTACTCGCCGGGCCGCCGAGGAGCCGCTCGAAGCGGCTTCCGCCCACGGATCCGACCACGCGAAGTGGTGCGTCCACGACGACGCTCCGCCCCCGGACCGGCCCGGTGAGCTGCACCGACGGCTGTTCCGTCGGGCGACGCGCGATCCCCGCGAGGACCCGCCGGATCTGCGCCGGCCTCGCGGCGGCCGAGAACCCGCGCGCCCGTACGGCGGTCGCGTTCCGCAGCACGAGCACGCGGTCCCGCAGCTCGAGCCGCAGCGGCAGCGCCGGAGCGGCGGCGGCAGGGTCGAGCTCCATGTCGGCGGCGAGTACCCGGCGCCGGTTCGCGAACCCCTGCCAGAGGACGGCGCCCTGGCGAAGGCCCGGCTCGCCCTGCGACCCCGGCGCTGCGCGGGCATCCCGCGCCGGCGCCGGCACCTGGAAGAAGAAGTCGCCGGTGCCCAGAAGCGTGAGTACGTGCCGGACCCGGACCGCGACCACGGTCCCGTCCGCCAGGACGTCGACCGAGACGATCTGCCGGCTCGAGACACGCGCGTTCGCCGGAAGGAGCGGGGGCACACCGGCGGCGGAGGCGCCCAGCGGGAGCTTCGTGTCGAGCGGCGTCGTCGGCGAGGGCAGGAGCGCTGTTCGAGCAGCAGCCGTGGCCGGAAGGGCGAGCGCGATGAGCGCCACGGCAACGGCGGCTCGCATTACTTCGCCTGGTCGATCGTCGGCAGCGTCGAGGAGAGCGGGTCGTCCTTCACGGGCTCGAACGTCATGTCGCGGAACCGCGCGAAGTAGACGTCGTCGTCCACCACGCCGTCGTGGTTGTGGAGGTTGAAGCCGCGCTCGTCCCCGTTCGCACCGCGGACCGTGACCTGGTTCAGCGCGTCGAGTACCTTCCGGCGGTCGCCCGCACCGCCGGCCTGCTTCAGCGCCGCGGCGAGGACGTTGACGAAGTCGTAGGCGTACATCGCGTACTCCGGCGGCTGGACCACCTCGTCGCCCGCGGAGGTTTTGACGCCCACCGGGTCCGGCCCGTAGCGGCCCTCGAACTGCGACTCGAACGACTGCCAGGCCTGCGGGCCGAGCTCGGCCGTCATCCGCCCGGACGCGAAGGTGAGCCCGTCGACCCATTCGGGCCGGTCGGCGAGCTGCTGCCGGACGAGCGGGTCGGCGCCGCTCGGGGGCGTGTAGACGGGCACCTGCCACCGGCGGCTGCGGGCGGCGGTCAGCACATTGGCGATCGTCGCCGGGCGCGCCCACACGAGGAGCGCGGTCGCGCCCGCGCGCCGGGCCTGGAGCACCTGCGGGGAGACGTCGGTCGCATCCGCCGGCAGCCGGATCCGCGCGGCGATCGCCTCGGGATTCGAGCCGAACGACCGTTGCAGCGCGGCGCGTCCCTCGTCGCCGTAACCGCTGTCGTCGGTGAGGATCGCCACGTTCGGCCGTTTGGGAATGAGGTACTCGGCCAGCCGGAACGCGATGCCGCGGTCGGTGGGCGCGATCCGGAAGACGTTCGGGCGGGTGGCGGGATCGACGAGGCCGACGCCTCCCTGGTACGTGATGCCGATTGGGATCTTCGCGTTCTCTGCGATGCGCCACGACGCATCCACGCCGGTTCCCTCGTCCACGATCGCAACGGCGCCGTCTGCGACCGCCTCTCGGACGTTCGCGATCGCTTTCCGCGGCGAGAGTGCGTTGTCGAGCCGCTTGACGCGAATCCGGTACGTCGCCTCCGTGGTGTCGACCGGGTTCGACACGGTCGCGCCGAGCTCGACGCCCCGCGCGATCGTCTCGCCGACGTACGGGCTCTTCGAGAACGGTGCGTTGACGACGATCGTCAGCGTCTTCTGCCCGGACTCGCCCCCGCCGCCGCAGCCGGAGAGGAGGACGAGCAGGAGCAAAATTGGAACGGTCGAGCGGCGCAGGGACACGAGGGTACCTTCGAGCGTCAGAAGGGCTGGCGGCCGAGGTACGCGGCGCGGACGGCCGGATGGCGTGCGATCTCGTCGGGCGTTCCCGCCGCCAGCCGCTTCCCGGCGTCGAGCACGACGACCTCGTCCGCAAGGGAGCGGACGAGCCGGAGGTTGTGCTCGACGATCAGGAGCGCGAGGCCCTGCTCGCCGAGCGCGCTCAGGACGCCGGTGAGCCGTTCGAGCTCCGCCGTCCCAGCGGCGGCCGACGGCTCGTCGACGAGGAGCGCCCGCGGGGACGTCGCGAGCGCCGAGGCCAGCATGAGGAGGCGCTGCTCGGCCGTGGAGAGCGTCTCGGCCGGAGCGCCGGCCCGGTGCGCGAGGCCGACCGCGTCGAGCGCCGCCAGCGCCAGCCCAAGGGTCTCGCGGTCCTCCGCGCGCGCCTTCGGCGTCGCGACGAGGGTTCGGAACGCGCCGCCGTGTCGACGGCGGACGGAGGCGCCGACGACCGCGTTCTCGAGCGTCGTCAGCCCTGCGAAGACGGCGTTCGCCTGGAGCGTCCTGACTAGCCCGCGCCGTACGCGGGCGCCGGTCGACTCTCGGGTGATGTCGGCGCCGCCCAGGGCGATCCGGCCGCCGTCCGGCTCCATCGTCCCCGCGAGGAGGCGCAGGGCGGTCGTCTTGCCCGAGCCGTTCGGGCCGATCAGTGCCACCGTGCGGCCCGGCTCGACGCGGAGGCCGAGCCCGTCGAGCGCGATCAGCCCGCCGAAGCGCTTGGTGAGGTCGCTCACGTCGAGGCCGGCTCCCTCGGTCGGGAGCGATGAAGCAGGTGCGTCGCGAGTCGAGCCCCGGCGGAGCCTCCGCGTCGCCAGCGGCACGAGTCCTTCCCCGCCCGCAGTCAGGAACGCGAGCAGCAGCAGGGCGGCGAGCATCGGGCCGAAGCGGGCCGTCTCAGCCCCGGTCACGCGGCCGAGCGCGTCGGCGATCGGCGTCAGCGAGGCGACCACGAGCATCCCCACTGCCGGCCCGAGTGCGCTGACGGCGCCGCCGACGAGCACGGCGACGAGCAGCTTGAACGAGAGCAGCGGCCCGTACGCCGCCGGGTCGGCGACGCCGACGAGCTGCACTGCGAAGCCGCCGGCGAGGCCGGCCAGCGCCGCGGATCCGGCAAAGGCGCGGAGCCTGAGGCGGGGAGCCTCCACACCGAGCGCCGCGGCTGCCGCCGGCCGGGTGGCGGCGGCCCGCAGAGAGAGCCCGAAGGAGCTTCGTGCGAGCGCCCAGTGTCCGAGCAGCGCCAGCGCGACGAGCCCGAGGGCGACCTCGTAGTGGACCGTCGGCGTCCAGACGGGCGTCACCGCCAAGCCTGCCGCACCGCCGGAGATCGACGGGAACGCGTCGAGCCCGAGCGCGAAGAGCCAGGTGACGATCCAGGTCGCCGCCGCGACGTACACGGGCCGGAAGCGGACGATCGCCGCGCCGACGGCGACGCCGCCGGCCGCCGCTGCCGCGCCGCCGAGGAGCGCCGCCGCCACCGGCGGCCAGCTCGGCGCGAGGTGCGCGGCGACCAACGCGCCAACCCCGACGAAGGCGCCCTGCGCGACCGACGGCATCCCGCCGATCCCGATCGCAAAGCCGAGCCCGATCGCGGCGGCGGCGAGGTAGGCGGTCTCGGCGAGCCCGTCGAGGCGGACCGATCCGGGGAGGACGAACGGCACCAGGGCGGCCACAGCGAGCAGCGCGAGGGCGAGCCACGCGTGGGACGACCACGACGCTCGCGCATCGTCCCAGGCGCCGCGGAGGGCGGTGCCGGTCTCGGCGATCACTCGATCTCCTCGAGCGCCTCACGAGGCGGCCGCAGCGCGAGGAAGGCGAGCACGAGCGCCATCGGAATCACGGCGCTGTACGCCGGGCCGAGCTCGAAACCGCCGAGGTGGATGTTCGCGATCGCCGCCTCGAGCAGCCCCAGCGCGGCGCCTGCCGCGAGCGCCCACAGCGGCGGCCCGAACCGAACCGCGAGCGCCGCGACGAGCCCCTTGACGCCGAGCAGCGTGCCGGTGTCGACCGAGACCGGTGCGCTCGGCGCCGCCGAGACCGCCGCCACGGCCGCCACCGCGCCGGCGAGGCCGAAGGCGAGCGGGACGAGTCGCGCGATCGGCACGCCGACGACGGCCGCTCCTTCACGGTCGGCCGCGATCGCCTGCAGGCCGCGACCCGGCCGCGTTCTGTCGACCGTCCACGCGACGAGTGCGCCAAGCGCGAACGCCACCGCAGCGACGTACAGCGCCCGCACCTGGATCGTCGCGCCGCCGACGGTGACGAAGCCGCTCTCGCCGACCCGGCGGAAGGGGATCGGATCCGGGAAGACGTACGCCGAGCGGGGGAAGACCGACTCGATCACGGCGTGGATCGCGAAGGCGAGGGCGAGCGTGGCGCCGACCCAGCCGAGGGTCGAGCCCCGCTCGAGGAACGGCTGGACGACGAGCAGGTAGCCGCCGACGCCGACGACGATGCAGACGAGTACGCCCGTCGCGAGTGCGAGCAGGTAGCGGCCGGTCGCGACGCTGGTCTGTGTCACCGGCCCCGTGCCCGCTGCGACGAGCAGCGTCGTGAAGACGCCGAGGCCGATCAGGTCGCCGAGCGCGAAGTAGACGGTCCCTGTGAGCCGGAAGACGAGGGAGTGCCCGATCGCCACGAGCCCGTAGACCCCGCCCGCCGCGAGCCCCGTGACCACGACCTGGAGCGCCAGATCCACGGCGGGAGCCTACGGCCGGCACCGATGCACGAGGCGAACTCTCGTGTGCGCCCTAGCACAGATCCGGTGATATCGCTCCCTTGATGTTCTGCCCTCCATCTGGTACGAAACCGGCCTGTGGGGGAGAGGTACCGCTATTTGCTTCGCATGCCGCAGGAGCTGCGGGAGCGTGTGCTCCGTGCGGCCGAATCGAGTGGCCGAAGCTTCAACGCAGAGGTGCTGCACCAGCTCGACCAGAGTCTTCGCCCGAGTTTCCCTCGTAGGGCGTTGCTGCAGGTCGACATGATCAGGCGCTCCGTTGCCACCGGATTCGATTTCCGGAAGCCGCAGGGGGCGCAGATACAGGGGAGGGAACAATCGATGAGGAGAAGGAACTCGAGGCTCGCCGCAGCTTTCGTGGTCGCGCTCTGCGTGATCGCGGCGGCGGTCACCGCGGGCGCGCTGACGCAGGGGTCTGGCGTCGGCAGCTCGCTCGGGCTCGGCGCCTCCGAGAACGAGGCGGCCGGTTCGACGCTCGGTGCCGAGGCTCGCGCGTTCGCGCGGTCCGCGGCGCGGCAGAGCGTGATGGGTGTGCCGGTGCCGATGGCACGCGAGAAGCTGACGCCGGGTAAGGAGGCGAGCCGGGAGATCCTCTTCGGCTCCTCCGCGGAGAACTACTCCGACATGGCGTTCCCGCACCAGACGATCGACTTTGCGCAGCAGCAGGCGGCGCTTCATGCCGCGAAGCGCAACGGCGGCGACTGGCGCGGCGGCGGAAAGTGGAGGGAAGTCGGGCCGTACACGCTCGACGTCGCACGTGAGGCGACGCAGACGAACGGCATCCCGACGCAGTGGTCCGGCCGGATCACGGCCCTCGCGATCGACCCGAAGTGCGGCGACCACGACTGCCGGCTCTACGCGGCGGCGGCGGGCGGCGGTGTCTGGAAGACCGAGAACGCGCTCAGCCGGCACCCGCACTGGCGGCCGATCACCGAGAGGCTCGACACGACGTCGATCGGCTCGCTGATCGTCGACCCGACCGACAAGAAGGGCAAGACCCTGTACGTCGGCACCGGTGAGCCGAACGGTTCGAGCGACAGCGAGGCCGGCCTCGGCCTCTACAAGTCGACAGACCGCGGTGAGCACTGGAGCCTGCTTCCGGGGAGCGTGGCCGTGGCGAAGGACCGGGGGATCGGGTCGATCGCGATCGACCCGCGCAACTCGCGGCACATCATGATCGGCACGGCCGTCGCCCGCCACTCGCTGTCGGGCGTCTCCGGCGGTCGCTACACACCGCCGAACGCGCCGGTGATCGGGCTCTACGAGTCCTTCGACGGCGGCCAGTCGTTCCAGCTGCGCTTCAACCAGCCACAGGATCCGGTCAATCCGACCAGCCCCAACGGCTTGGACTTCTTCAAGGGCGGCGTCACGGACATCGAATACGACCCGGCCGACCCGAGCATCTTCTACTTCACGATGTTCGAGTACGGCGTCTTCCGGGCCTCGAACTCGGGCGGAACGCCGCAGAAGATCTACCAGGGTGAGGCCGACGACGGCTCGACGAACCCCGGCTCGACGCCGCTCGGGATCCGCTACGAGCTCGCGACGACGAAGCTGCCGAACGGAAAGACCCGCCTCTACGTCCACGAGGGCGCGAACCCGGTGGACGTGAACGGCGACGGAAACCTCGACAAGGCCTCGCAGGTGCTCCGCACCGACGACGCGCGGGCCGCGACGCCGGTCTTCGTCAAGCTGTCCAGCAGCGTCGACGGGACGCCGGGCTTCAGCTCGTTCAACATCTGCGCCGGGCAGTGCTCGTACGACATGCCGATCGCGGTCGCTCCGGGCCGGCCGAACGAGGTCTGGATCGGCGGCGTAACGCAGTACGGCGAGCTGCCGCCGTACGCGGGCCCCGACCGCTCGAACGGGCGCAACATGATGCGCTCGACGAACGCCGGTGTCTCGTTCACGGACGGGTCGGGCGACGCCCGGGTGCCGTTCGAGGCGAACCATCCGGACCAGCACGCGTTCGCGTTCGTTCCGTCGAACCCGAACATCGTGTTCTACGGCTCCGACGGCGGCGTCGTCCGCACGAACGGGCGCTACGTGGACAGCTCCGGCGTCTGCGCCGGCCGCGGCCTAACGGGCGTCAACCTGAAGGACTGCCAGGACTGGCTCTCCAACGTCCCCGAGCGGCTGATCACGATGAACGCCGGTCTGCGGACGCTGCAGTTCCAGGATCTGAGCGTGAACCCGAACGACCCGCTGCATGACGTGATCGGCGGCACGCAGGACAACGGGACGCTCGGCTACGACGGCAGCCGCACCTGGCTGAACTTCGTCTCGGGTGACGGCGGCCAGTCGGGCATCGACGCCGAGCACGGCAACATCCGCTACCACACCTACTTCGCCCAGCAGGGCGACGTGAACTACCGCGGGAACGACCCGCAGTGGTGGTCGTGGATCTTCGACCCGATCCTGTTCTCGCCGGAGGGCTCGGCGTTCTACATCCCGTTCACGGCTGACCCGGTCGTCTCCAAGACCGCGTTCGCCGGCTCGGAGAGCGTCTGGCGCACGAAGAACGCCGGCGGCGACCAGGCCTTCCTCGAGAACCACTGCTCCGTCCTCGGGGGCCCGCGCAGCGACAAGCTGAACACGGGTGTCGATTCGGGCTGCGGTGATTTCGTGAAGCTCGGCCAGGGCAGCCTGATCACCGGGCCGTCGGCCGACAAGGGCACGGGGTACGTGGTCGCGGTCGAGCGGGCCCGGACGAACACCGGCACCATCTGGGCCGGGACCCGCCGCGGCCGGATCTTCGTCGCGAAGAACGCGGACTTCGAGAACACGGCCACGCAGATCAAGGAGCCGGACTGCTGCGGCACGGGCTTCAACGAGCGGCAGCCGGAGGTCGTGTTCGACCGCATCGACACACCGGCGCAGCCGCGCCGGTTCCCGAGCGGGATCTCGGTCGACCCGCGTGACCCGACCGGCAACACGGCGTACATCTCGTTCTCGGGGTACTCGGCGTACTCGCCGGGCGGCCACGTCTTCAAGGCCGTCTACAACCCGGCGACGCACAGCGCCACCTGGACGGATCTCAGCTACGACCTCGGCGATCTGCCGATCACCGACGTGGAGCTCGATCCGGTCACGGGCGACCTGTACGCGTCGATGGACTGGGGCGTCCTGCGGCTCCCGAACGGCTCGACCAATTGGGTCGACGCCTCACGTGGGCTGCCGAACGTCGCGGTCTACGAGCTGACGTTTGCGAACCTGAACCACGGCGGCCGCGTGATCTACGCGGCCACGCACGGGCGCGGCGGCTTCCGGCTGATCCTCGGCCGGAACGACCACTAGCGCTCATACCACGACCGCAGTGAGAGAAGGGCCGCCTCCGGGCGGCCCTTCTTCTCGTCGGCTCAGGGCCGGCAGTCCATGGCCGGGCGCTTGATCACCGCACGGCTGCCCTTGGAGCCGCGCGCGATCACGGTGAGGCCCGAGCAGCGGTTGTACTTGATCGCAAGGCGCATCACGAACGACCCGCCGGGACCTGCACTCGTCCGTCGCGTCACGCTCCCGAGCGAGATCGCCGTGATCCGGACGCTTTCGCCCGGGCGGAAGTGCGTTCCCCGGACGGTCAGCGGTGCGCCGTCCGTCAATCGGAGAGCGGGCCTCACGCCCTTGACGCCGGCGAGGCTCGCGGAAGCCATGGCCATCGCTGCGACTCCGAGCACGAGCAGGCTGATGACAGCTCGTTTCATCGCAGTTTCAGTATGCCCGGGACGCCCGAAAACCGATCGCGGGCGTTGCGGATCCAGCTAGACGGTCGTATATTCGGCGCGCCCGAACCCGAGCTGAGGGGAGAGACGCATGAAACGATTCTTCGGGGCGATGGCAGCGCTTGCTGCGCTCGGCGCCGTCCTCGTCGGCGTGGCGACTGCGGCGGGTCTCCATCCGCCGAGCCATTCCGCGAGGCTGACCGGCGAGCCGACGGCGCGCGACTTCGCCGACGCCGCCTCCGCGCACTTCGGCCTCTACGTAACCGAGTGCCCACAGGCGAAGTACGTGGACGACGACCGCCCACTCCACACGATCGACAAGGACACGGTCTGGAAGCTGAGCGAGCGGGGCGACGACCTCCGCTTCAACTACGACCTCGCCTGCGTCCCGCAGGACGAGACGACGATCGCGATCAACCCCCGCGACCACGCGAACATGACCGGGGGCGCGAACGACTACCAGGGCGACTACAACCAGTTCGACTCGACGAGCTCGGGCGCGAAGGCCCTGTACGGGAGCATCCTCGACCAGCCGTCTGGTTCCGACTTCGGACTGACGAACAGCGATCCGGTGGCGGTCTACGACCGCGACGGCGTCGCGTACAACCAGGAGATCGCGTACCAGTTCGACGACGCGAACGGCGTCTTCGTCTGGCGCTCGACGAACGGCGGCTTCACCTGGAGCCGGCCCTGCATCCCGATCGGGAATTCGGGCACGCCCGACCCGGACGACGCCGTCTGCGGCGGGCTCGGCGACGTGCGCCAGCCCGGCGACGGCGTGATCACCTGGAACCGGGATCCGACCTCGGGCAACTTCAACGGCGACGCTCCGTTCGACGACAAGAACTGGCTCGCGACAGGACCGCGACCGGCCGGCGTGTCACCGGTCTGCTTCACGCCGATCACGCACACGCCGAAGGCGTGCGATCCGAACGTGATCGGCTCCGACCGGCTCCACGCGACGTGGACCCGCTTCGACCTCGACGGCACCGGCAAGATCATGCACAGCTACTCCGACGACCAGGCCCGCTCGTGGTCGCCGCCGAAGGCGATCAGCGGGAACGCCGCCTTCTGTCTCGGGATCTCCGCCGCGACGGCGTGTGACGACAACCAGGCGTCGGTGCCGACGGTGCACCCGAGGACGGGGCTCCTCGGCGTTGCGTTCGAGAACTTCAACACGGCGGGCGAGAACCAGTACCTCTTCGTCCGCTCCAGCGACGGCGGCAACACCTTCACGGGGCCGTTCCACGTCTCGCCGGTCTTCGACGTGAACTACCCGCGCGGCGGGACCCGGCCCGACTGCGTCGCCCGAGGCCAGTCGGCGACCCGGCGGGTGCTGACGAACTCGTGCTTCAGGGTGAACGCGTACGGCGCCGTGGCGGTAGACAAGCGCGGCGGTGCGTTCGCGGACGACTTCTACCTGGTGCTGTCCGACAACCGGAACGGCACGGCGGCGAGCTCGAACACCGACGTGTTCTTCTTCCGCTCCACGAACGGCGGCACGACCTGGATCGGGCCGACCCGTGTGAACGACGACCGTTCCGTGCCGCCCGCGAACCGCGACTGCAACCCGGCGGCAGCGGGGTGCGGGGGGAACTTCGGCAACGACCAGTGGTTCCCGTGGATCGACGTGAACGCCGACGGCGTGCTGGCGGTGGCCTTCTACGACCGCCGGTTCGACACGGATTCCGTCGCGTCGGCGTGGCCCTCGAGCCGCCAGCGACCCGGGAACTACCTGACCTGGCGGTTCGGCGCCGGGTGTGAGATCGACCACACGCCGTCACGCGAGTGCCTCGCACCCGCGGCGGCCACGATCCCGCAGCCGACGGGTCCGGTCGATCCGGGCGCCGACCCGGTTCCCGGTCAGGGGCCGAGCTACCTCGGGCCGTTCGCGAACCAGGTGCTCTCGGACGTGCCGTCCAACATGGACTACTCGTTCCGGGCCGGCCTGTTCATGGGCGACTACGACCAGGTCAGCTTCCCGAACTTCCCCGATGTTGGAGGGGACAAGAAGCAGGCTGTAGCGATCTGGACGGATGCGCGGAACGGCCGCGGGTCCGGAACGCCGACGACGACGCAGCCCGGACGCAACCCGATCTGCGAGCAGTCGGACATGTTCCTGGACTTCTTCGACCCGCTGACGGAGGACAAGAGCGACTCGATCAGCGAGAGCGACGAGAACGCGTTCCTCGTCACTCCCTGCCCCGGCGGCTAGCCGCCGGCAAACCAAACCGGAAAAGGGCCGCCTCCGGGCGGCCCTTTTCGTGAAGGCGGGTTCGACGCAATGCAGGCCTGTGCCGCCGGGCTGCGGCATCACGCCGAACCCTCCTAGGGTGCGACGCAAAGGGGCTGCGAGAAGTTCGCGACTGCGCGGCTGCCCTTCGAGCCCACGGCGACGATCGTGCCGCCGCTGCAGTCGACGCCGGCAAAGCGCACGACGAAGCGGCCGGCACTCGTCGCAGTCGTCGCCCTGCGCCTCGACTGGAACCGCACGGTCACGCGCTCGGCCGCCTTGAACCCTCGGCCCGTGACGCTGAGCGGCTCGATGCTCGTGATCACGAGCGACGCGCGGCCGGTGACGGCCGTGGGCGTCGTCCTCCCGCTCCCCGCCGCCGACCCGTCGGCGGTGACGAAGGACGGACATAGCAGGAGTGCGGCCAGGGCGAGCAGCAGCACGGCAAAAGTCTAACGAATACTCGACTGGAATATCACTGCAGATATATCTGCGACGGTATTCACCGGAATATTCGATATTCGGAGGTTGATATCAGGTCGATTGTCTGGCAGATTTCTGCCCCGTAACGGCACGAACCGTGCCGAGGGAGGGAGAGCACATGAGAGGAAAACCACCGCGCCCTGTTTTCGCGGCGCTCGTGGTCCTCGCAGTCGCCGGTGTCGCAGCGCTCTTGTCCGCTGCGATGAGCTCGTCGCCGACGACGGCGAAGTCCGACATCCTCACCGCAGGAGAGGGGCCCCCGGTGTTGTCGCGCTACCTGGCGACGGCACCGGGCGTCGAGATGAATGAGGGCCCCGCGTTCGCGAGTGACGCCGCGTTCGACGAACGTGCCTATCCGGATACAACGATCTCCGTGGCCGAGATGGCGGGCGCCCGGGCAGCGTTCTCGCACTCGGAGAACCGCCATTCGAAGCACGGGAACGAGCACAGGGGCCGCTGGAAGCCGGTTGGCCCGAGTCGGGCGCTCTATCCCTTCGAGAACCTGCGCAACGCCTTCAACTACGTCCCGAACCGGTACGTCGCAGGCGGCCGCACGACCTCGATCGCGCTCGATCCGAAGTGCAAGCAGAACCACTGCACGGCCTACATCACCCCGGCTGGCGGCGGCGTCTGGAAGACGAAGGACGCCCTCGACGACCACCCGCACTGGGAGTACCTGGGAGGGCCGCTCGGGATCAACGCTGCCGGCTCCGTGGTGATCGACTCGAACGACCCCAGCGGCAACACGGTCTACGTCGGGACGGGCGAGGCGAACATCTGCGGCTCCGGCTGCGTCGCCGGGACCGGGCTCTACAAGTCCACCAACGGCGGTAAGAGCTGGACGAACCTCGGCAAGACAGAGTTCCAGGGCAAGGGCATCGGCGCGATCGTGATCAAGCCGGGCGACCCGAACACGATCTACGTCGGCTCGACGACCGCTCTGCGCGGCATGTCGTCGGTCTGCTGCACCGGCGTGACCCGGCCGGTGCCGGGCGCCGCCAAGTGGGGCCTGTACAAGACGACGAACGGCGGGCAGACGTGGAGCTTCATCCACAACGGCTCGACCAATGCGGCCAGCTGCACAGGAGATCTGACCGAGTTCTCCAATCCGGCCCCGTTCACCGGCTGCTCGCCGCGCGGCGTGCGGGCGGTCGCGCTCGACCCGTCGAACTCGAACATCGTCTACGCGTCGTCGTACGCGCGTGGCATCTGGCGCTCGAATGACGCCGGTGCGACGTGGACGCAGATCAAGCCGTCGATCAACCCTGCGGTGATCCAGAGCCGCGCCGCGATCGCGGTTACAACCCTGCCGAACGGCAAGACCCGCATGTACGTGCACGAGGGCAACAACGGCACGAACGGGTCACGCCTCTTCCGCAGCGACGACGTGGCGACCGGCGCGCCGGTCTTCACGGACATGTCGAGCGACAACCCGGCCCTGCCGGCCTTCGCATTCCGCAGCCTCTGCGACCCGCAGTGCTGGTACGACATCTTCATCTACACCCCGCCGGGACAGCCCGACATGGTCTACGTCGGCGGTGACTACTTCTACGGCGAGACGATCGCGAACAAGCGTGCGGTGATCCTGTCGCAGGACGCCGGGCTGAGCGGGACGGACATGACGTTCGACGGCACCGACATGCTGCACCCGAACGGCATCCACCCCGACCAGCACTCGCTCGTCACGATCCCGGGCAAGCCGCTGCAGTTCATCGAGACCGGTGACGGTGGGGTGATCCGCTCTAGCGGACAGCTCGTCAACCGCTCCTCCTGGTGTGACGATCCCCTCCGAGGGCTGAACGCGGTGCAGAACGCGCGCTGCAAGCAGATGCTGTCGGCGATCCCGTCGCGGCTCGACAGCCTGAACGACGGGCTGATGACGCTCCAGTTCCAGAGCCTCTCTGTCAGCCCCCACGACTCGAGCTTCCTGCAGGGCGGCACGCAGGACAACGGCACGTGGGAGAACCGGAGCAAGAAGCTCTGGGTCAACACGATGATCGGCGACGGCGGCCAGTCCGGCTTCGACGTCGCGATCCCGGAGTTCCGGATGCACAACTTCACCGGAGCGTCGCCGGACGTGAACTTCGACAACGGCGACCTCTCGAAGTGGATCTGGACGGGCGGCCCGCTCGGCAACCCGTTCAGCGAGTTCTACTCGCCCGTGATCAGCGACCCGGTCGTCTCGAAGACGATGTTCGCCGGGAACGGGCTCACGGCGTGGCGAACGAAGACCGCCGGCCTCGGCACGCGTACGTATGCCGAGGCGCAGGCGATCTGCAACGAGTGGACCGGCACGGGGAGCCCGCCCGGGAACTTCGCCACCTGCGGCGACTGGGCGCAGCTCGGAACCGTTCCCTTGACTGACGCCGCTTGGGGTGACCGGGCCCCGCCTCCGCCTCCGGCCGCCCAGGGCGCCATGACTGCCGTCGAGCGCTCGACGGGCGACACGAACACGGCGTGGGCTGCGACGAACAGGGGCCGTGTGTTCATCTCGAAGAACGTGGCCCTGGATCCCGCCTCGGCCGTGACGTGGACGCGCCTCGACGACGACGCGATCACGCCTGGCCGGTACGTCAGCAGCATCTACGTCGACCCCGACAACACGAACCACGCGTTCGTGTCGTACAGCGGGTACGACGCCAACACGCCGCTGACGCCCGGTCACGCGTTCGAAGTCACGTTCAACCCGGCGACAGGGACGTCGACCTGGAAGAACATCTCGTACGACTGGGGTGACCTTCCGATGACCGATCTCGTCCGCGACGACGAGACAGGCGATCTGTACGCCGCCTCCGACTTCGGTGTCTCGATGCTGGCGGACGGCGAAACGAGCTGGGTCCTGGCTGCCCAGGGGATGCCGAACGTCGAGGTCGCAGGCCTCACGATCGTGCCCCCGGAGCGGGTGCTCTACGCCGCGACCCACGGACTCAGCGCCTGGAGGCTGAAGCTGCACGGCAGGCACTAGAGTCACAGCCTGAGTCGCACAGCGAGGAAGGGCCGCTTCGGCGGCCCTTCCCTCGTTGATATCGCCTTCACTCCGCCTCGAAAGGGGTTGATATCCACCCCTAAATCGGTCATGATCTCGCGGCTTTCGTGGGGGAGAGAAACCGCTATCTAGATCCGGATGCCCACAAAAGCTCCGGAAGAACTTCATTGCCCCGGCCGGAGGGCCGGGAAAACTCAGTACTCCGACCAGGAGGAGGGGGCATGTCATTGAACGAGACTGACCGGCGTCGCCCGTCGCGCGGGCTCGTCGCGCGCATGGGTGTCGTCGTGGTGCTCGTCGCGGTGGCGGTCGTCGCAGCTCTGCTGATGGGCGGCGCGTCCACCGAGTCGGCGGCGCCGTCGCCGGCGGCGAGCGCCGAGGGCGGCGCGATCTCGCCGGCATTGAAGGCGAAGCTCGCCTCTGGGGCGAGGTTTGCCCCGGGCTCGACGCAGTACGAAGCCGGTGAGGCCGGAGAAGGCGCCGAAGGTATCGGCGACGGCGCGCAGGAGTGGCTCATGCACTCGGCGCCGGGCTCGGCCATCCCCATGGCCGCGATCACCGAGAGCCGTCAAGATTGGAGCGGCGTCAAGTCACGCGGGAACTCGGCAGCGAAGCTGGGTGACCACGGGAAGTGGACGAACCTCGGTCCAGATAACGCGGTCTATCCGCTGAATCCGTTCCGCAACCGGTACGTCTACGTCCCGAACCAGTACGTCGCCGGGGGCCGGACGCCCTTCAGCGTGATCGACCCGAACTGCAACGTCTCGAGCTGTCGCTACTGGATCGCGAACGCCGGCGGCGGTGTGTGGCGCACGGACAACATCCTCGCGTCGCAGCCGAGCTGGGAGTACGTGTCGGCCGAGTTCCAGCACAACAACACGGCCGCGCTCGAGCTCGACCCGAACGACTCCTCGAGCAACGTGATCTACGCTGGCACCGGCGAGCCGAACACGTGCCGCAGCGGCTGCATCGCCGGCGTCGGCCTGTACAAGTCGAAGGACGGCGGCGACCACTGGACCGGCCCGATCGGCAGCCAGTACTTCAGCGGCCGCGGCATCGGCTCGATCCAGGTGAAGCCCGGCGACTCGAAGACGATCTTCGTCGGCTCCGGCGCCCAGGGCTCGCGCGGGATCAGCAGCACCTGCTGCACCGGCGTCAACCGCGGTGCCGACATCCCGGGTGCCCCGCACTTCGGGCTGTACCGCTCGACCGACGGCGGCCAGACGTTCACGCTGGTCAGCCAGGGGAGCGCCACCAACTGCACGGCCTCGACGCCGACGCAGGTCTTCCTCGGTCAGACGGACTGCTCGCCGCGCGGCGCGCGCCGCGTCGCGTTCGATCCGGTCGACCCGAACACGGTCTACGCGTCGTTCATGGCAAAGGGCATCTGGCGCTCCAACTCGAACGGTGATCCCGGCACGTGGGTGCAGATCTTCGCCCCGCGCGGGCCGGCGTTGAACCCGGCCACCGGCGCTGACGTCGAGCGGGCCGAGTTCGACGTGGTCAAGCTCGCGAACGGCGATACGCGCATGTACATCGGCGTCGGCGGCGGCTCGGGCCAGACGGCGAAGTTCTTCCGCAGCAACAGCGTCCGCACGGGCACCCCGAGCTTCACCGACCTCACGGCGGGGAACAACACCGGTCCGCTGGGCCCGGGCGCGGAGGGGTACTGCGACCCGCAGTGCAACTACGACAACTTCGTCTACGTCCCGAGGAAGGCCGACGGTTCGGCGTTCAGCCCGGACACGGTCTACCTGCTTGGCGACAACGACTACAACGAGACCGGCGGGCTCGGCTTGAACCCACCGATCCTGCCCGGGACGTCGAACGGTCGGGCGATCATGCTCTCCACCGACGCCGGTGCGACGTTCACCGACATGACGTACGACGCGTCCGACAACGTCCAGCCGCACGGGGCACACCCCGACCAGCACTCGATCGTCACGAACCCGAACGACTGGAAGCAGTTCATCGAGACGGGTGACGGCGGAATCATCCGTTCGAACGGCAACTTCGTCGACGACTCGGGCGACTGCACCGCGGTCCACGGCCTGCCGGCCTCCGACCCGCGCAACTCGCGCGCGAGGTGCCTCGCGGTGACGAGCCGCATTCCGGAGCTCCTGCAGTCGGTGAACAAGGGGCTCAACACGCTCCACTTCTACGAGATCGACTTCAACCCGAACCGCCCCGGCGAGCTCGCCGGAGGCGCGCAGGACAACGGCTCGTGGATGAGGGAGCCTGGTACGAAGACGTGGATCGAGACGTTCGTCGCGGACGGCACCTACAACGGGTTCGACCCGGTCAACGCGAACCACTCGATGCTGTCCTGGCAAAACGGGGCACTCGCGATCCTCGACGAGCCGCGGAACCAGGAGGCGGGATTCTGGATCGCGGACACGCTCCGGACCGCCCTCGCGGCGCCGTTCCGGTACGACCGCGAAGCCGTGGCGTTCAGCGCTCCGACCATCTTCCACCAGAACGTCAGCAAGCTGATGTTCACCGGGCGGGAGCACGTGTTCCGCTCCCTGAACGGCGGCGTCAACCCGGCGTTCCCGTACGCGAACGTGAAGGAGCACTGCAACCTCTGGATCGGCGACGGTGACATCAACGAGAACGGTGTCTACGAGCGGCCGATCGACGTCTGCGACGACTGGAAGGCGATGGGCGATCCGGGCCACCTCGGCCGGCTCACCTACGGGCCGCTGGCCCTCTGCCCGCCGGCTACCAATCCGGCAGGCGGCTGGAACACCCCCTGCCCGCCCCCGTATGTCTGGGGCGACGACCGCTCCGGCGGCCACATCTCGATGGACGCGACGGCGGCCTCGAACAAGGCAGTGGTCTGGGCCGGCACGAGCGGCGGCCGCATCTTCGTCACGAACAATGCGGACGCGGCGAATGCGGCGTCGATCGCGTGGCATCGCGTCGACACGTCGTCCTCGGCCGACCCGCCGCGGTACCCGTCGGACATCTACGTCGACCCGACTGACCCGTACCACGCGTACATCACGTACAGCGGCTACAACCACGTGACTCCCGACACGCCGGGCCACGTGTTCGACGTCCGTGTCAACCCGGCGACGTGGGCGGCGACGTTCACGAGCCTGGACGGCACCGGCAAGAAGGGCCTCGGCGACCTCCCGGTCGGCACGATCGAGCGGGACGAGGCCACCGGCACGCTGTACATCGGCACGGACTTCGGCATCGCCGTCCGGAAGGACACCGACGGCGGTTGGAAGGACGCGCATCCGGGCCTGCCCACGACGACGATCCCGCACCTGAAGATCGACCAGCAGCACGGGATCCTCTACGTCGCGACGCACGGCTTCGGCGCCTGGACGCTGGACATCCACTAACCCAGCTTCCGGACAACAGCAACCCACGAAGGGCCGCCTCCGGGCGGCCCTTCGTGGCTAGTAGGCGACGGCGCCGCGGCCCGTCTCGGCCGCGTGGCGCTGCTCGTCCGCGCGGTAGCTGGATCTCACGAGCGGGCCTGAAAAGACCGAGCCGAAGCCGAGCGCCTTGCCCTGCTCGCGGAACCAGCGGAACTCGTCCGGGTGCACCCAGCGGTCGATCGTCGCGTGCTTGGCGGACGGCTGGAGGTACTGGCCGATCGTCACGACGTCCACGCCGTTGGCACGAAGGTCGCGCATCGTCTCGACGACCTCCTCGTTCGTCTCGCCGAGCCCGACGATGATCCCGGACTTCGTCAGCACGTCGTAATCCGCGAGCACCTTCGCTCGCTGCAACAGCCACAGAGCCTTGTCGTACGACGCCTTGGCGCCGCGCATGCGCCGGTGGAGGCGGCGGACGGTCTCGATATTGTGGTTGAAGACCTCGGGACGCTCGGCCAGGATCGTCCGCAGCGCCTCCTCCTCGACGCCGAGGAAGTCGGGCGTCAGCAGCTCGACGCTCGTCTGCGGCGACCGCCGCTTGAGCGCGCGCACGGTGGCAGCGAAGTGCCCTGCGCCGCGATCCTGAAGGTCATCACGGTCGACCGAGGTGACGACGACGTGCTGGAGGCCCATCTCGGCCGTGGCTTGTGCGAGGCGCAGCGGCTCGAGCGGGTCCGGCGGATGCTCCGGGCGCCCGGAGGTGACGTAGCAGTACCGGCACGCCCGGGTACAGGTGTCACCCAGGATCTGGAACGTGGCCGTGCCCCGTCCCCAGCACTCCGAGATGTTCGGGCACCGGGCCTCTTCGCACACCGTGTGGAGGCTGGCCCCGTGGATCAGCTTCTTCACGTCGAAATACTGCGAATCTGCGCTCGGCGCGCGAACTTTCATCCACGGCGGCCGGCGCGGGCGGCCCGCGACTGGGAGCGACTCCACGCCGGAAGTCTAGGGACAGGAGCCGCGGGTAAGCCCGAAGCAGGCGGTCACACCGGTACCGCCTGCTTCGTCGAACCCCCCAGGAACGAGGCGTTCCTGCCACCCCACAACCTGAAAAACCTGGGACTACGGATCGCAGCCCGAGGCCCGGCGAACACGACGATCCTGGGGTGACGGGCTGCAGACGTCACTCGACTCAGTGTGTCGGGGACCCCTGCCCTCCTGCATCCCCCGCGCGAGGGATTCTGCATCGTTCAATGCGCGTAGCCTTCGAGCCACATGCCGGAAGCGCCCCTGAGGGAGACGAAGTACGGCCTCGTCGCGGACGTCGACGGCTGGTTCGTGGTCAACGCCCGCGAGGCGCGGTGGCGGGAGCGCGAACGCCTCGGGCGGTGGTGCGACTTCGAGGGCAAGCGACCTTTCCGGCAGCTGGGGTTCAACGTCAGCGTCCTCCAGCCGGGCGAGAGCATCGGCTTGTACCACCGCGAGAACCACCAGGAGGCGTTCCTCGTCCTCAGCGGAGCCTGCGTTCTGCTGGTCGAAGGAGAGGAACGCCGGCTTCGAGCCTGGGACTTCTTCCACTGCCCGGCCGGAACGAATCACATGATCGTCGGCGCCGGCGATGGGCCGTCGGTCGTCGTCGCCGTCGGCGCGCGCGGCGGGCGGAAAGGCCTCGTCTACCCGGTCTCGGACCTCGCGGCCCGCCATGGAATCTCCGTCAGCGAGGAGACGACGAAGCCCGCGGAAGCGGACGCCGACCTCCCGCCCTCACGCCGAGTCGGCTACGAGGACGGCTGGCTGCCCGAGTCGTAGCTCGAAGACCCGCTCGAGCGCGGCGACAGCGTGCGGCTTGACCTCCGCGACGGTGACAGGCCGCCCGAGCTCGCGCGCCAGGGTCGTGAACGCGGCGTCCTCGAGCCCGCAGGCCGTGATCCACTCCGTGAACGGGGCGGGGTCGAGGTCGACGTTGAGGGCGTAGCCGTGCGTGGTGATCCACTTGGAGATGTGCACGCCGATGGAGGCGATCTTCCGCGGCGGGCTGTGGAGCCAGATCCCGGTCAGGCCTTCGATCGTCGTCGCCTCGACACCCAGCGCGCCCACGGTCCTGATCAGCGCCGTCTCGAGGTCGCGGCAGTAGAGCTTGACGTCCTCGCCGTGGCGGGTGAGGTCGAAGATCGGGTAGCAGACGAGCTGTCCCGGCGCGTGATAGGTGGACTTTCCGCCGCGGTCCGTCTCGACGATCTCGACCTCGGCTCCAGCCGGCAGGTGGAGCTCGCTCGCATCGGCGCGCCGGCCGAGCGTGACCACCGGTGGGTGCTCGAGGAGGATCACCGTGTCCGGCTGAGCTCCTGACGCCACCTCCGCCGCCGCCGCGCGCTGGAGGTCCCAGCCCTCGCGGTAGGGGACGACGCCGAGGTCGAGGATCCGCGCTGGCCGGCTCATGTCGCCCGCACGTCGTAGCGCTCGAGGCCGTCGTCTGGGATCGTCTCCCACGGGGCGACCGAGCGAGTGAAGTTGTGGGCGGTCGGGCGCCCCTCGAACGGCGAGTCGATCGCGCTCAGGCGGACGCTCGACTGCTCCGACTCGGGCCAGCCGCCGCCGAAGAGGTTCGACCCGCAGACCGAGCAGAACGTCTTGGCGGAGCCCTCGTCGGGTTGGTAGGTGCGCAGCGCTTCGGCGCCCGAGGTGACGCGGATCGCCTCGGTTCGCGCTCGCCCGTTCGCCGTGCCGACGCCGCCGGACAGCTTCTTGCACGTCGTGCAGTGGCAGTACGTCATCGCGAGGAACAGGCCGTCGACCTCGAACTTGACGGCGCCACAGTGACAGCTGCCGGAGATGGGCATCACGCCCCTCAGGCTATCCCGTCGGCCTGATCGTGACGCGGGCGTAGACGCGTCCGCTCTCGCCGCACTCGTCGGCGAGCTTGACCTGGCCGCTCTGCCCGCCGCCCTCGAACGAGATCTCGGCGTCGTGCTCTTCCTTCTCGTCGAACGTGATCTTGTAGTCGCTCGACTCGAACTGGTCGTGCCACTCGTCGTAGAGGTCGTCCATGTCGTCCTCGGTATAGCCCTCGACGATCGTCGACGGACCGGCCTTCTCGGACTTCACCCAGGTGACCTCGCCCGGGACGGGGAAGCCCGCCGGCAGGCCGGTGTCACCGGTCATCGCGGTCATCTCGCAGATCGGTGCGAACGCCTCGCTCCGCGCCTCCTCGGCCGCCTTCTCCTCCTCGCTCTCGCCGTCCCCGCCGCAGGCGGGCGCGGCGAGCCCGAGGGTCAGCGCGGCGGCGAGCAGCAGCAGGATCGTCGGTACCCGGCGCATTGGATCGCGGAGCCTATACCAGGACGAGGCTAGTACTCAGCCTCATCCCACGCCTCGAGCTTCTCGCGCAGGTCGCGGAGGAACCGACCGGCGAGCGCGCCGTCGACGAGGCGGTGGTCGTACGTGAGCGTCAGGTTCATGATCGGGCGGATCCCGATCACGTCCTTGCCGAGGTCGTCCTGGGTCACCCACGGGCGCTTCACGACCGCGTAGGTGCCGAGGATCGCGGCCTGGGGCTGGCTGATGACCGGCGTCCCGTGGAAGGTGCCGTAGCCGCCCGGGTTCGTGATCGTGAACGTCCCGCCCTGCACCTCGTCCGGCGTGAGCCGCTTCGACCGCGCCCGCTCCGCGATGTCGGTCACGGCGCGGGCGATGCCGAGCAGGTTCAGTCCCTCGGTGTGCTTCACGACCGGGACGATCAGGCCTTTGCCGCCCTCGAGCTCGACCGCGAACCCGAGGTTGACGTAGTTGCGGGTGACGATCTTGTCGCCGCGGATCTCGCCGTTGATCCACGGGTACTCCTTCAGGGTCTCCACGACCGCCCTCGCGACGAAGGAGAGATACGTCGGGTTGACGCCGTAGCTCTTCTGGTACTCCGGCTTGAGCTTCTCGCGGAGCGCGACGACCTTCGACATGTCCACCTCGATCGCACTCGTGACGTGCGCGGACGTGTCGAGTGAGCGGCGCATGTGCTCGGCGATGCCCTTCCGCATCGCCGTCATCGGCTCGGTCTCCTCGCCGGCGCCGGCGTCGACCGGCTCGGGCGTGGGCGCCGGAGCAGGCGGGGCCTGCGGCGCGGCCGCCTGAGCGGGCGCGGGCTCCGGAGCCGGGGGCGGCGGCGCCTGCTCGGGCTCGGGCGTGGGGGCCGGAGGAGCTTCGGCGGGCTGCGGTGCAGGAGCCTCGGCGGGCGCTGCGGCCCGCTGGCCGTCACCCTCGACGTACGCGAGGATGTCCTTCTTCGTCACGCGGCCGCCGCGGCCGGTGCCGGTCACCTGCGAGACGTCGACGTCGTGCTCGGAGGCGATCCGCGCGACGACCGGAGAGACGAAGCTCTTGCTCTCGCCGTTCGCGCCCGCCGCGACCTCCTGCGGCGGCGCAGGCGCGGGCGGCGTCGGCGGTGCGGGGGTCTCGGGCTCCGGCTCGGGCTCGGGCTCGGGCGCCTCGGGCTCGGCCGCCCGGGGCGCCGGCGTCTCGGCGCTCGATGCGGCCTCGGCCTCGGCTGCAGCCTGGGTCGTCGCCTGCTCGGGTGCGGGCTCGGGCACGGCCGGCGCCTCCGCCGCAGCTTCGCCCGGTGCGCCGATCACCGCGAGGCGCGTGCCGACGTCGACCGTCTCGCCCTCCTGGACGAGGATCTGCTGGACGACGCCCGAGCCCGGGCTCGGCACCTCGGTGTCCACCTTGTCGGTCGAGATCTCGAGCAGCGGCTCGTCGGCCTGGATCTCCTCGCCCTCCTGCTTCAGCCACTTCGTGATCGTCCCCTCGGAGACGGAGACGCCCATCTGGGGCATCACGACGTCGACGGCGGTGGGCGTGGCCATGCGACCTCCTAGTACTCAGCCAGTTCGCGCAGTCCTGCGACCACGTCGTCGACCTGGGGGATGAACGCCTTTTCGAGCGGCGGCGAGAACGGGACAGGCGTGTCGGGCGCCGCGATCCGCATCACCGGTGCGTCGAGGTCCTCGAAGCCCTGCTCCGCGATCGTCGCCGCGATCTCCGCGCCGAAGCCGCCGGTGCGGGTGTCCTCGTGGAGCACGAGCACCTTCGACGTCTTCTTCGCGCTCTGGAGCACCGCCTCGCGGTCCCACGGGACGATCGTCCGCAGGTCGAGGATCTCGACCGAGACGCCGTCCGAGTCGAGCTGCTGCGCGGCCTCGCCCGCGGTGTAGACCATCGCGCCCCAGGTAACGACCGTGAGGTCGGCGCCTTCACGGTGGACGCGCACCTTGCCGAACGGGGTCGTGTAGCGCTCCTCCGGGACGTCCGCCTTGATCCGGCGGTAGAGGTGCTTGTGCTCGAAGTAGAGGACGGGGTTCGGATCCTCGATCGCGCTGATCAAGAGGCCCTTCGCATCCTCCGGCGTGGCCGGGCAGACGACCTTCAGGCCGGCGATGTGCGCGAACGAGCTTTCGGGGTTCTGGGAGTGGAACGGGCCGCCGGAGAAGCCGCCGCCCGACGGGAGACGGACGACGATCGGGATCGGGGTGCCCGCGCGATAGAACTGCTTCGCGGCGACGGTGACCAATTGATCCCACGCGCACGAGATGAAGTCCGCGAACTGCATCTCGGCGACGGGCCGCATGCCCATGATCGCCGCGCCGGTGCAGCCGCCCACGATCGCCGTCTCCGAGAGCGGCGAGTCGATCACGCGCCATGGCCCGAACTCTTCCTGGAAGCCGAGCGTGACCTTGAAGGCGCCGCCGTAGACGCCCACGTCCTCGCCGATTACGAACACGCGCTTGTCGCGGCGCATCTCCTGGCGGAGGCCGTCCGAGATCGCCTGAAGGTACGTGAGCTCCGGCATTAGTTGCTCTCCAGGTGACATTGCCGATTCTCTGGCGAGCGAAAAGACCGGCAGGCTGCGGACTCGGGCTGTGTCCATATCGAGGAGATCTGGGCGCAGACCGAGGCTCCAGACTGGCGGCCCTTTGCAGCCGCCAGAGGATCGAGTGATGTTGCCTGGTGAGCCACTTACTTGGCCACTTACTTGTGGTGGGGGGTGTCGAGGTCCTCGGGGCGGGCGAAGACGCGGTCCGTGACGGTGGACGGATCGGGCAGCGGCGACTCCTCGGCGCGCTCGATCGCCTGGTTCATGATCCGCTTCACGGAAGCGGCGATCTCGTCCTCCTCCTCGTCGGTCATCTCGGCGTTCTCTCGCAGCCAGGAGCGGAAGCGCTCGATCGGGTCGCGCTTGGCCCACTCCTCGAAGAGCTCCTTCGGGACGTAGAAGGCGTCGTCGTGGACGGCGTGGCCCTCCATCCGCAGCGTCAGCGACTCGATCAGCGTCGGCCCGCCGCCTTCGCGCGCCTTCTCGATCGCGCGCTTGGCCTCGCGGTAGACCGCGAGCACGTCGGTGCCGTCGACGACCACGCCGTCGAATCCGTACGCGGCGGCGCGGTCGGCGAGCGTCTCGCACGCGTACTCGAGGTGCGTCGGCGTCGAGTAGGCCCACTGGTTGTTGTCGCAGATGAACACAACGGGCAGGCGACGGACGCCGGCGAGGTTCATCCCCTCGTGCGTGTCGCCGCGGGCCGAAGCCCCCTCGCCGTACCAGGCGACGGCGACACGGCGCTCCTGGCGGATCCGGAACGCGAGCGCAGCCCCCACGGCCACGGGCAGCATGGCCGGGAGATGCGACACCATCGCGATCAGCCCGAGCTGCGCGTCCGCCATGTGGACGTTGCCGTCCCGGCCCCGCGTCGGTCCGTCCTCGCGCCCCATGTACTGCGCGAAGATCCGCCACGGCTCCACGCCGCGCGTGACGTGGACGCCCATGTCGCGGTGGAGCGGGGTCCCGACATCCTCGCCGGTCATCGCGGTTGCGACGCCGACCGACGAGGCCTCGTTCCCGCGGCCCGTGTAGAACGAGCCCGGGATCTTGCCCTGCTTGTAGAGGATGTGGCCGCGCTCCTCGACGCCCCGCGTGATCAGCATCCTGCGGTACATCGTCAGCAGGTCCTCGCGATCGAGGCCCGCCTCGCGGATCTCGTTCAGGCTGCTGACGGGCTCAGCTTCGCGGATCGCCATTCGGGCGCGAACTCTAACGATAGGGTCGGGTCGTGAGCGAAGCAGGAAAATGGCTGAAGGAGGAGCGGCGGAAGACGCTCGGCGACTGGGTCGCCGTCTGCCTCTCCTGCGGGTTCGCGCAGCGCTACTTCGAGCAGTGGGAGGACGAGCTGCCGGACGCCTGCCCGCAGTGCGCCGGCGAGCTTCGGGCCCGCTGTCCCTCCTGCGGTGCGCGCTTCGACTCGGCGTTCTCCGTGGAGTGCGCGACCTGCGGCGGCGAGCTCAGGCCGCGGGAGCTCTTCGGGACGCCGATTCGCAAGAACCGCTAGTCGTCGAGCGCGATTCGGAACCGCCGAGCCAGGGAAAGCCTGCGGCATGAAGGTCTTCGGCGCGTGTCTCTGCGGCGTCGTCCTGCTCGCGCTCGCGGCTGCCGCCGGCACCGAGAGCGCGGCGACGAAGGCGCCGCGGTTCCTGGTGGCGATCGCCGGGACGCAGCACGTGGACTGGACCCTCGAGCAAGTGTCGCCCCGGCCGTGCACCTTCAAGGGGCACGGCGAGCAGTCCGAGACCTTCCGCACGTCGCGGGCCGTCAAGGTGATCGCTCCGACAGCTGGGCCCGCTGGCACGCGGGAGTTCCGCGCGCTCGTCCGCGGCTCGTGGAAGCGCACCGTGCCGCTCGGGGGAGCGGAGCACCGCAGCTACAGCGTCGTCCAGGCGCCGTCGCCGGAGTGCCGCGGGATCCCGACCGAGTTCCGGACGAGCTGTTCAGGCACGAACCCGCTGCTCTCCGGGGCCGGCGTGGTGCTGATGCGCGTTCGGCGGCAGATCGCGCTGCACGTCCCGGTCGACACACCGTGGATCCAGCGCCGACCGGCTACCTGCGACATCCGCCTCTTCGACCTCCGGAACTTCTACGAGGCCGCCGTCTTCGGCACGCACGTCTACCGGCCGGTGACCGGCGGCACGTTCGAGAACCGCCGGGCGAAGACGCTGCGCTCGAGTATCAGCGTGCGCTACTGCATCGACCCCGCCGAGTCGAGCGACGTCGACCTCGTGCTCAAGACCTCCTGCGGCCCCGGGCGCCAGTCCGGGTTGGTCCTGAGCGGGCAACTCGACGCCGCCTGGACGATCACGCTCAGACGGTCGCGGTAGCCGGCCGGCTAGGACTTCCTGATCTCGGAGAAGCGGATCACCGTGACGGTGTCCTCTGCGCCGATCGGCCGGTTGTAGAGCTGGCCGAGCCAGTTCGCCATCTCGTCCGGACGACGCATCTCCGGGTTGTCGTGCTCGATCTCACGCGGTGAGAGGTCGGCGAGCGCCTTGACCTCCACCTTGTCGATCACGGCGTCGAAGATCTTCTCCCGCGGGCCGTACCGCCCCCCCACGAGCACCTGGACGACCATGCCCTTCTTGTACTTCGCCGACTTGTCGCCGACGCGGATCGTCGCCGTCTTTCGACGACTGCGTAGCTGGTCCGCGACCATGGGTGAGTAGAAGTTCAGAGCGTACATCGTCTCGCCGGGGGCCACCGAGGCCGGCAGATCATACGGCGTCCGTCTCCAGCTTCGCCAGCGCCTTTTCCGCCATCTCCTTTTCCCCGCGGTAGGCGAGGAGCCGCGGTGCGTCCTCGAGCGGCAGCCACTTGGCCTCTTCGACCTCGTGGCGGAACGCCGTCGCGACGTCATCGATCCGCCCGCTCCGGTAGCGGACGAGGTAGAAGCTGACGACCTTGAAAATCCGCTCCCCGTCGCGCGTGTAGACGTACTTCACGTCGCCGAGCTTGCCTCGCGACACGCCCTCGATCCCGGTCTCCTCCGTCAGCTCCCGTAGCGCGGTCTCCTCCGGCGGCTCGCCCCGGCCGACGTTGCCCTTCGGGAGCGCCCAGACCGGCTTGCGGCGTCCGCCCGGGCGAATCGCCGCCAGCCACCATCGTCCCTGTAGGCGGCGCACTGCGACCGCCCCCGCCGAGAACTCCCGAGCCACCCGAGGCTTTGTAACAAACTTGTGCCGTGGCGGTTGCGATGGGACGGCGATTGCCCGTATACTGCGCTGGCACTCAGCCCCCAAGAGTGCCAGCAACTGTCACAAAGTCTGGTTTACAGGGAGGTCTATTGATGGATCTGCAGCCTCTGGGCGACCGCCTGATCGTCGAGGTCCTCGAGGAGGAGGAGCAGACGACGAGCGGCATCGTCCTGCCGGATACGGCGAAGGAGAAGCCGCAGCGCGGCCGCGTCCTCGCCGTCGGCCCCGGCTCTCGGGACGAGGACGGCAAGTTCGTGGGCATGGAAGTCGCGGAGGGCGACGAGGTCGTCTTCTCCAAGTACGGCGGGACCGAGATCAAGCTCGGCGCGGACGAGTACCTGATCCTGCGGGAGTCCGACGTGCTCGCGAAGGTCGCGGGCGGCGGCACCAAGTCCGGCAGCAAGAAGAAGGAGATGGCGCGCGCGAGCGCCTAGCCAGAGAAACGGAGGAAACTGAATTGGCACACAAGGAACTGAAGTTCGACGAGGACGCGCGTCGCTCGCTCGAGCGAGGCGTGAACATCCTCGCGGACGCGGTCAAGGTGACGCTCGGGCCGAAGGGCCGCTACGTCGTCCTGGACAAGAAGTTCGGCGCGCCGACGATCACAAACGACGGCGTGACGATCGCTCGTGAGATCGAGGTCGAGGACGTCTTCGAGAACCAGGGCGCCCAGCTCGTCCGAGAGGTTGCCACGGCGACGAACGACGTCGCCGGCGACGGGACGACCACGGCCACGTTGCTCGCCCAGGCGATCGTCCGCGAGGGCCTGAAGAACGTGGCCGCCGGCGCGAACCCGATGGGGCTCAAGCGCGGCATCGAGCAGGCGGTCGACTCGGTCGTCGACAACCTGAAGAAGCAGTCCAAGGAGATCTCGGGCAAGGAGGACATCGCCCGGGTCGCCACGATCTCGGCGCGCGAGCGCGAGATCGGTGACGTGATCGCCGAGGCGATCGACAAGGTCGGCAAGGACGGCGTCGTGAACGTCGAGGAGGGCCAGACCTTCGGCCTCGAGCTCGAGTTCACAGAGGGCATGCAGTTCGACAAGGGCTACCTGTCGCCGTACATGATCACCGATCCCGAGCGCATGGAGGCCGTGCTCGACGACCCGTACATCCTGGTCGCGAACCAGAAGATCGGGGCCGTCAAGGACCTGCTTCCGGTGCTCGAGCAGGTGATCCAGGCCGGCCGTCCGCTGCTGATCGTGGCCGAGGACGTCGAAGGCGAGTCGCTCGCCACCGTCGTCGTCAACAAGCTGCGCGGCACGTTCACGGCCGTGGCCGTGAAGGCGCCGGGCTTCGGTGACCGCCGCAAGCGCATGCTCGAGGACATCGCGATCCTTACGGGCGCCGAGGTCATCACCGAGGAGATGGGCCTCAAGCTCGAGAACACGAAGCTCGACCAGCTCGGCCGGGCCCGCCGCGTCGTCGTCGACAAGGACTCGACGACGATCATCGACGGAGCCGGCGATTCGGAGCAGATCAAGGCCCGGATCAAGCAGCTGAAGGCGGAGATCGAGAACACCGACTCCGACTTCGACCGCGAGAAGCTCCAGGAGCGCCTCGCGAAGCTGGCCGGCGGTGTCGCCGTGATCAAGGTCGGCGCGGCCACCGAGACCGAGATGAAGGAGAAGAAGCACCGCGTCGAGGACGCCGTCCAGGCCACCCGCGCGGCCCTCGAGGAGGGCATCGTCCCGGGCGGCGGCGTGGCGCTGCTGAACGCGTCGACCGCGATCGACACGAAGAAGATCGAGGGCGACGAGCGGACGGGCGCGGCCATCATCACGCGTGCTCTGGAGGAGCCGATCCGCCAGCTCGCGCAGAACGCCGGGCTCGAGGGCTCCGTCGTCGTGGACAAGGTCCGCAATGCCGACCCTGGCCACGGCCTGAACGTCGACACCGGCGAGGTCGAGGACCTGGTTTCGGCCGGGATCATCGATCCGACGATGGTCACGCGCTCGGCGCTGCAGAACGCCGCGTCGATCGCGAAGAACATCCTCACCACCGAGGCCGTCGTGGCCGAGGCGCCCGAGAAGCAGCCGGCCATGGCCGGCGGCGGGGGCATGCCCGACATGGGCGGCATGATGTAAGGAGCGTGGGGGAACCCCTGGTTCTCCCACGAGCCCCCTCCTTTCGGGACGGGGAGCGAATTGGACGGTGGTCGGAGCCGCCCTCGGGTGCGCTCCTTCCGCCGTCTTTTCGTTTGGTGAGTCTCCCGCCGGGCAAAGCCCGGCTCCGGCGCCGGGAGCGACCGGCAACCCGTCAGGGGTCCAGCCCTGGGATCACTCGAAAAGGGCATAGGTCGAGGCGCAAAACCGCCGATACCTGGGTCAACCCACCTCCCCCACCCCTCATGAAGCGGCCCTTCTAGGGTCGCTTCAATGAAGAGACAGAGACCGGCCTTGGCCGGTCTCTTCTTTGTGGAGCGCAGGGCTGGGCGACGCCTGGGCGCCGAGCCGGGCTTTGCCCGGCGGGAGGCTCAACTACGGCAGGAAACGACTGCCTCCCAGAGTGGCTTCAGCGGCTCCGCCACCGCTGGCGGCGCGCAGCCGGTCGCAAGGAGGGGGCTCGTGGGGGAACCAGGGGTTCCCTCACGCTAAAAGCCGTATCGCTGCTCCTTCCAGAAGTCGGCCTCGTTGTGGTAGCCGAGGCGCTCCCAGAAGCCCGGTTCGTCGTGGTCCAGGAGCTCGATCCCGCGCAGCCACTTGGCGCTCTTCCAGAAGTAGCGCTGCGGGATCACGAGCCTGAGCGGCCACCCATGCTCTGGGGTGAGCGGCTCGCCGTCGGCCTCGAATGCCAGCAACGCGTCCTCGTCCTCGAGCGCCGACAGTGGAACGTTGGCGGTGAAGTCCTGCTCAGCGTGGGCGACGATGTAGCGCGCGCTCGGTTTGGGGAGGACGAGCCTGGCGAGCTCGCTCCAGTGGACGCCCTTAAAGCTCGTGTCGAAGCGGCTCCAGCGGGTGACGCAGTGGATGTCGGTGGTGACCTCGCGGCTCGGGAGCGCCTGGAGCTCGTCCCACGTGAGCGTCAGCGCCTCCTCGACCTCGCCGAAGACCCGGAAGTCCCAGGTGGTGAGGTCGGTGCGCGGGACGGTCCCGGCGTGGAGCACCGGCCACTTCTCCGTCAGGTACTGACCGGGCGGAAGCCGGTTGGGGTCGTAGCCGGCTTCCTCGACCTTGCGCTCCGCGCGTGACCGAAACATCGCTCCCTACACTAGTTTCGGTGTCCACCGTCACGCCGACAGCTGCCGTGCGGCCGCGCGACTACGTCGCCGTCCGTGGCCCCGACGCCGCCGACTTTCTCGATCGGATGCTCTCGAACGACGTTGCGCAGGCGCCCTGTCCGGCGCTCCTCCTGACACCGAAGGCGCGCGTGATCGCGCCGCTCGTCCTCGTCCGTCGCGGCGACGGGGACTTCCTCCTGCTCACGGAGCCCGGTCTCGGCGAGGCGGTTCGCTCCACCCTCCTCCGCGCCCGCTTCGCGGCCAAGTGCGAGATCGAGCCGGAGGAACACAGCTCGCTCGTCGTCTTCGGAGGCGAGGTCGAGGGGATCCCGAACGGCGAGTACGGCGAGCCCGCGGTCGAGGTGCTCGACACCGAACCGCCGGCCGACGTGCTCGACGAGGAGGAGCTCGAGCGGCGCCGGATCGAGGCCGGCACGCCGCGGTGGGGCCGCTAGATCGACGACAGGGTCCTGCCCGCCGAGGCCGGTCTTACCGAGACGCACGTCAGCTTCACGAAGGGCTGCTATCCGGGCCAGGAGCCCATCGCGCGGCTCCACTACCGCGGCAAGGCGAACCGCGCCCTTCGGGTGCTCGAGGTCGAAGGCTCACCGCCGCCGGAGACGGAGGTCTTCTACGACGAGAAAGCCGTCGGCCGCATCACGAGCTCGGTTGCGGGCCTCTCGCTCGGCTACGTGCGTACCGACGTCCCCGACGAAGCGGAGCTCACCGTCGACGGCGAACATGCACGAATGCGCCCGGCGTGAATACGGCCATCCTTGTCCTCCTGACGTAGACGCGGCTAGTGCGCCCGGCACGATTCGAACGTGCGACCGCTGCCTCCGCAGGGCACACCGTGCGAAACGACCCCCGACGACGCGAGCCCCGTGAGGCCGCTTTCCTCCACGGGTTTCAGGTGTCACGGCACAGTAACGCCGCATCGCTCCACGGCCGGTTCTCGGGCGTTTGGGCCAGGATTGGGCCAGCCGCGGCGGCCCTTCGTTAGCCTCGGGTGAACGTGCCCCGCCGCTTGATGAGCCCGGAGGGAAAGCTGCGCATGTACCAGGGCGGGGTCGAGATCATCGCCGACATGGTGGCAAAAGCCGACCGCGGCGAGACGTTTCGCGACGACGCGTGGCGCGTCATCCAGTCGGTGCTAAGCGAAATCGAGCGGCACGAGAAACAGCAGGGCGAGGGGTACGCCGAGATCGTCCCGCTCGCGAGCAGCTCGCGTCGTCGCGCGGTTCGCGCCAAGCACGTCTTGAGGAGTTCGTCGCCCGGCACGCCGTCTGCGTATGGGATGTGCCGAGGTGGGCGCGAGGGCACGTCGTTCATGGCGTGATCGGCGTTCAGATCACGCAGCACCAAGGCTCGCTGAAGCGGCGGTCGTTCCGCCGCCTGCTCACCTGAGTGTGGAACCTGGCCGCGGGAAGCGCCTGGTCATTCGGCTCGCCGCCCAGCCCCCCGCTTGAACGCCGGGTCAGGCGATGACAAGATCTTGCTGCCTGGCGGCCGACCCTGCGCAGCGAAAGGGCGGCCTTTCCTTAACCGTTGCGGGGGAGATGGAGATTGGAGATGCGGCGACTTCTCTTGGCAACAGCTTTGATGGCATCGGTCGTACTTGCCGTGTCCGCGCAGGCCGAGCCCGGCCGCGTGGTCACGGAGACCGTCCACTTGGACAACCTCAACACGATCGAAGGGTTCTGTGACACTGACATGGTGGTGCAGAGCCACTTCGTCGCAGACCTGAAGATCAAGGCCATGCCGCGCGGGAGCGAAGGGCTCATCTACTTCGCGACCCGACTCAGGGCCACGGAAACGTTCATGGCCAACGGCAAGACCGTCGTGAGCACGGTCAACGCGATCGACAAGGATCTGCGCGTGACCGATAACGGCGACGGCACGCTCACGATCATCACCCTCTCGACCGGCAATGCCGTGATCTACAACTCGGACGGCAAGGCGATTGGTAGGAATCCGGGGCAGATCCGCTTCGAGATAGTGGTCGATCACGGTGGCACACCGACCGATCCCACCGACGATACGGAGATCTCCTTCGAGGTCGTCAAGGAATCGACCGGCCGCACGGACGACTTCTGCGAAGCGATGGTGCCTGCGCTGAGCTGAGCAAAAATGGGGGTGGGCGGGACTAAGTCGCCCGCCCGCCCCTCGCGTAGCTACCGACACCCGAACTCATCGCTTGTCTTCGCCGACGCCGGTGAGTGTGTTCGCGAGAATCTGGGCGGGGGTCGCGCGCGGTGGTTGTTTCGAGGGCGTCCCTGCCCCCCGGGGTGGTGCGGGGTGCAGCGGTGGCGGTCATTTTGCTGTTGCGGCGACCTGTGCCTTCGCATTCGACAACGCTGCGCTGACTGTGTTCGCTGGCTCGTTCGGGATGATCTTCGGTGCGGGGTGCTTGCTAGCCATCGTTCACCTCCTTGATCCGTTCGGCGCTGACAACGACGTCGAAGAACTGGGGTGCCGCTTCCACGGCGGGGTGGGCCAATGGCCGCACCGAACCCCGCTCCGCGAAGCCGGCAACGCTGCTGTGGCTAGTCGTGCAGAGTGCGAATGCGCCCGCGTCGGCGAGCTGATCCATGAGTACAGGGGCCGTCTCGGGGCGTTTCGTTACTGGACGCAAGCGCGGCATCACACCCCCAGCCGCAGCCGTTCGGTGATCAGGAGATGCAAGGCTGGCCCGAATGTCACCCAGGCGCTGATCTCGGGTTCGGGGCGCCAGCTGCGCGACGTGGTGGCGATCAGCCGACCCGGCGTCCACCTGCCATCCGCGACCCTCTGGCGAACGCACTCAGGTCTGTCGTGCTGGGAACGCCGCCGCCGCCGCCGTGGTAGTGCCAGCATCGAAGGGGGGCCGCTCAACCTCAACAACTTCCGACGTCGAATGTGGGGGCCGGCCGTGGAGGCAGCCGGGATCACTAAGCCCGCCCGGATCTATGACTTGCGCTCGACGTTCGCGTCGAACGTGCTCGCGGCCGGGGTAACGGTCTTCGAGCTGAAGGTGATGGGCACGTCGGTGGCGACGATCGAGCGCCACTACGGGACGTTGATCGGTGGCGCCCATGCCGGGATTGCCGGGCGGCTCGATGCGCTCGAAGCGGAGATGGCCGCGGTCGAGGACGGCGAATCATGATGCGCTGCTGATGGACGAGGCGAAGCGCAAGGGCCTGGAGAAGCTGAAAGAAAGCCTGATCCTCGCGGCCGAGGACATGGATCAGGCGGCTGCGGCAGCGGAGGCACTGCGAACCGATACGAGCGATGACGAAGCATGGAGGCGGGCACCGAGGCCGCGATGGCCGTGTGCTACATGCGTCCCTTCACCAGTGGCGCGTGGACGTTGCCAGGCAAGTACGTACCGAAGACCAGGGCCGAGAACGAGCTTCACCGAAGGTTGAACGATCTTCGCAACAAGGTCTACGCCCATTCCGAGGCGGGGGCCCGAACCGCGTCGATGAAGACGGTGCGGACAAGCAAAGGAATCGCGACGATCAGTTACGGCTCGGCATGGTGGGCGTTTCCCGTTGCAGATCTCCACGCCGTTCAGGCCTTGTGCCATGACCAGCGGCAGCGCTTTTTAACGGAGGCGGCCGCCATCCACGTCGAACTAGAAGAGGCGGATGCGGACGTTTAGGCCACTAGTGGGCCACGGCCCGCCGTCGCCGAAATCGCCACGCGTGGCTGGTTTGCCGATTTGCAGGGGGTTCGGAGGTGCGCCCGGCACGATTCGAACGTGCGACCTCTGCCTCCGCAGGGCAGCGCTCTATCCCCTGAGCTACGGGCGCTCGCCGAGCCAGTCTAGCGACGGCTACGCCACAATCTCGCGCGACGATCTCGCGGCGTCAGCCGTCTAGCGGCGCCAAAACGACCTCCGAGCCGCCGGATCGCCGGGCTCCCTGCTGATCGCGCGCGCTGCGCTGACCAGATCCTCGGCACGCAAGGTCATCAGCTCGTCGCGTTCGAGCGAGGCGAGCTTGGAACCCTGGACCTGCGCCAGCCGTAGAGCCTGCGCGTTCAGGGCCTGTTCGAAGAGCGTCCTTGCGAAGCGGGCGTTCCCGAACCCCTCGCCGCGCCGTGGGCTTCCCAGGATCCGCCGCAGCGTCTGTTCCGCGGACTCGGCGAGGCGGTACTCGTTCTCGGCGAGGAACTTCTGGGTGATCAGGACGAGGTCGTCGGTGGAGTAGTCCGGGAAGACGATCTCGCGAGCGAAGCGGGAGCGAAGTCCCGGGTTCGAGTCCAGAAACCGGTTCATCAGGCGCGGATAGCCGGCGACGATCACCACGAGTCGGTGCCGGTAGTCCTCCATCCGCTTCAGCAGCGTCTCGATCGCTTCGGGCCCGAAGTCGAGCCGGTCCTCCGAGGTCGAGAGCGAGTAGGCCTCGTCGATGAAGAGCACACCGTCGAGCGCGCGCCGGATCGCGCGCTCGGTCTTGATCGCCGTCAGCCCGACGTACTGGCCGACGAGGCCGGCGCGGTCGACCTCGACCAGGTGTCCGCGTCGCAGGAGGCCCATCGCGCGGTACATCTGGGCGAGGAGCCGTGCGACTGTCGTCTTGCCGGTGCCGGGGTTCCCGAGGAAGACGAGGTGCTGGGAGGTCGCCACCTCGGGGAGGCCGTGACGCTCGCGCTCGGCCTGGACCTGGAGGAACGCGACCAGCGCCCGCACCTGCTCCTTGACCGTCTCGAGCCCGACCAGGCTGTCGAGCTCCGCCTGGAGCTCTTCCAGGCTCGGCGCGGGCTCCGGCTTGCGGAGCGCGTCGAGCTGGTCGGCGAGCCACTCCGGCGCCTCGTTCCCGGTCCTGGCGCGGAGCCGCTCCGAGAGAACGCGGAGGCCGTGCGAGACGTCATCGAGCGGATTGCGCGGCATGGCGCCGCGGACGGTAGCGTCCCACGCCCGTGTCGGAGTTCGACCAGGCGATTCGCGAGGCCTACACGTTCGAGGGCGAGTCGCTCGAGCTGGGGAAGGGCGTGCTCGAGGGGGCGGTCGATCAGCAGACGGTCGTGCGGCTCCCGCTCGCGACGTCGAACCGCCACGGGCTGATCGCCGGCGCGACCGGGACCGGCAAGACGCGCACGCTTCAGCTGATCGCCGAGCAGCTCTCCGCGGCCGGAGTCCCGGTTGTGGCGGCGGACATGAAGGGCGACCTCTCCGGCATCTCCGAGCCGGGCGAGAGCGGCGGTCCCGCCGAGAAGCGCGCCGGCGAGCTCGAGCAGTCCTTCACTCCGACCGGCTTCCCGACGGAGTACCTCTCGATCGGCGGCATCGGCCCAGGGATCCCGGTCGGCGCGACGGTCTCGGACTTCGGCCCGCTCCTGCTCGCGAAGGTGCTCGAGGCGAACGAGACCCAGGGGCAGAGCCTG
>Ga0307319_10000021_pt1 | contig 60002 bp, 62 predicted proteins | sample ER_DNA_368_FD_194491 | JGI IMG/M metagenome (GOLD analysis project Ga0307319, IMG submission 194491) | Bulk soil microbial communities from the East River watershed near Crested Butte, Colorado, United States - ER_DNA_368 | ecosystem: Environmental > Terrestrial > Soil > Floodplain | place...
CGGCCTCGACGGTCGGGTTCCCCCGGGAGTCGAGGATCTGGCGGGCTCGGACGTGGGCGATCGGGGAACTCATGCGGCTCGTCGGGTCACATTGCCGCCGTCCTGGCGTGCGAGAACCAAACCAGGAAGGACGCAGGGAGCGCCCAGATTGGGAATCTGGGCGCGACTGAGGACGCGGCATGGCGCAGGTTATCGCGCGTCAGGGCGACGGAGGGTGTGGCCGGACGGGCCGCCGAGCTCCTCCTTGGCGGCGTCGAAGTATCGGTCTTTCTCGTCGAGCGTGAGCTCGGTGAAGGCGCGCCCGTCGCCGGCGGCAAGCTCCTCGGCCCGCTCCACACGGTCGGCGAACCGCCTCGCGGCGGTCCGGAGCGCGAGCTCGGGATCGACGTTCAGATGGCGCGCCACGTTGACGGCGGCGAAGAGGACGTCGCCGACCTCCCCGGCGACCTGCGCATCCGGCTCCGTCTCAGCCGGCGTCGCGGCGCCCTCCTCGATCGCCTCCTTCAGCTCGGCGATCTCGTCGTCGAGGTCGGCAACCGCGCCGGCCGTATCGGGGTACTCGAACTCGACCGTGGCCGCCCGTTGCTGGAGCTTCCGCGCGTACAGCAGCGCCGGCAGCGCCTCGGGGACGTGGTGGAAGATGCCATCGCGCCCCTCCTGCTCGGTCTTCAGGCGCTCCCAGTTCCGGCGGACGCGGCCGGGGGTGCGCGCCTCGACCTCCCCGAAGACGTGCGGGTGCCGCGCCACGAGCTTGTCGTGGATCCGCCGTGCGACCGATGCGAGGTCGCCCTGCCCCTGCTCCTGGAGCAGGAGCGCGAGAAAGTAGGTCTGGAAGAGGAGGTCGCCGAGCTCGTCTTCGAGCTTCTCCGGGTCACCGGCGATCGCAGCGTCAGCCACCTCGTAGGCCTCCTCCACGGTGTGCGGGACGATCGTCTTCGCGGTCTGCTCGCGGTCCCACGGGCAGTCGCGCCGCAGCCGCTCGGTCAACCGCTGGAGGTCGAGGAGGGCCTCGGCTAGGTCGTCAGCCAGTGCTGCTGGTGGTGCTCGTGGTGCTCGGCTTGTACCCGACCTGGTACGAAGTCTCCTTCGCCAGGTCCTTGCGCATGTCCTCGACCCAGGACTGCATCTCCTTGTTCTTCCGGTCCTGGAGCAGCTGCTGGCGGATGGCCGCCTGAACCTGCGGGAAGGGCGTCGTCGTGCCGTGCTTGACCGGCGTGAGCGCCTGGATCACGTGCCAGCCGAACTGCGTCTTGACCGGCTTGGAGATCCCCATGTTCCCGATCGAGAAGGCGACCTGCTCGAACTCGGGGACGAGCTGGCCCTTCGTCGCCGTCATCCGGCCGCCCTTGTTCTTCGAGGCCGGGTCCTGCGAATACTTCTTCGCGATCGCGTTCCAGTCGCCGCCGGTCTTGAGCTGGTTGTAGAGCTGGTCGGCGAGCTTCTTGTCCTTGACGAGGACGTGGCGGACGACGCGCGTGTCGGGCGAGCCGTACTGCGCCTTGTTCTTGGCGTAGTAGGCCTTGACGTCCTTGTCGGTGACCTTCACATCGGAGGTGACCTTGTTGAAGATCGCCTCCTGAACCAGATTCGCGCGGATGATGTCGCGCGCCTGCGGCTCGGTCAGTCCCTGCTGCTTGAGCTCCGCCTGGAACTTCTTCTTGTCGCCGCCGTGCCGCTCCTTGATGTACTGGTCGATGCGCTTGTCGACGGCCTCGTCACTGACGTCGACCCCGAGGTCGTCGGCCTTCACCTCGAACTGCGCGCGCTGGACGAGGAACCGCACCGCCTGGTCACGGATCTGCGCGTACTCGGCGGTCCCGACCTTCGGGAAGGGGCGCTTCTGCGCGTCGTAGCTGCGCTTGGCGTACTGGACGAGGTCGTCGAACTCGGACTTCGTGATCGTCTGGTCACCGACCACGGCAACCGAGTTCGACGGCACCTTCCCGCCGTCGTCGGAGGTGCCGCAGGCCACGGCAAAGAGGCCCAAGGCCACCGCAAAAACTGCTGCAAAGATGCGACTTCTCATAGAAAAAGCGCCGCTCATGCCGCCTGGCGCGATTCCAGGATAGCATCGACTAGCCGGAGTGCCCCCGGCAGGTCCTCCTCGCGGAGCGAGACCTCTTTTCGGGCCGTCGTGTACACCGCCGTGTCCACCTTTCGGCGCAGCTCCCTCAGCTCGCCGGAGCCGAGCACGAGCGGCCCCACGGTCGCCTTCCCCTGCCGGAAGACGAGGTAGTCGGCGCCGATCCGCGAGAGCTTGATCCGCGCTTCCTGGATCCCGAACAGGTTGTGGACGGGACCGGGCAGCGGGCCGAATCGGTCGATCGTCGCCGCCTCGAGCTCGCGGAGCTCGTCCTCCGTCTCGGCCAGCGCGAGCCGGCGGTGGAGGTCGATGCGGAGCGCCTCCGAGTCGACGTACGTGTTCGGGACGTAGGCGTCCACACGCGCATCGACCCGGACCGGCCGGGCCGCCGGCCGGCGCTCACCGGAGAGCTCGGCGACGGCCTCCGCGAGGAGCTCGACGTAGAGCTCGAACCCGAGCGCCGCGACGTGGCCGGACTGCTCTGCGCCGAGCAGGTCGCCCGCGCCGCGGATCTCGAGGTCGCGCATCGCGATCGCGAAGCCGGCGCCGAGTTCCGTGTGGTCGGCGAGCGTGGCCAGACGGGCCCGCGCCTCGGGGGTGAGCTCGGACGAGTCGGGATACAAGAGATACGAGTGAGCGGGCACGTCGGATCGGCCGACGCGGCCGCGGATCTGGTAAAGCTGGGCCAGGCCGAGGGCGTCCGCCCGCTCGACGACCAGGGTGTTCGCCTGCGGGATGTCGAGGCCGGACTCGATGATCGTCGTCGAGACGAGGACGTCGGCGTCGCCGCGCAGGAAGGAGACCATCCGGTCCTCGAGCTCCCTCTCCCGCATCTGCCCGTGCGCGACGAGGTAGCGGAGGTTCGGGGTCAGGCCCTGGAGGAACGCCGCCCGCTCGTCGATCGTCTCGACGCGGTTGTGGAGGTAGAAGGCCTGGCCGCCGCGCTCGACCTCGCGCTCGAGGGCCTGCCTGATCAGCTCCTCGTCGAACTCGCCGACGTGCGTGCGGATCGGGCGGCGTCCCGCGGGCGGGGTCTCGATCACGGAGATGTCGCGCAGGCCGGAGAGCGACATGTGCAGCGTCCGGGGGATCGGGGTCGCCGTCAGCGCCAGGACGTCGACCTCGAGCCGGAGCTGGCGGAGCAGCTCCTTCTGCGCGACGCCGAACCGCTGCTCCTCGTCGACGATCACGAGCCCGAGGTTCTTCGGGATCACGTCGCGCGACAGCACGCGGTGGGTGCCGAGCAGGACGTCGACCTTGCCTTCGGCGAAGTCGGCCAAAACCTGCTTCGTCTCCCTCGCCGTCCGGAACCGCGAGATCATCTCGACCCGGACGGGGAAGTCGCGGTAGCGCTCTCGGAACGTGTTCCAGTGCTGCTGCGCCAGGACGGTGGTCGGGACCAGCATCAGCGTTTGCTTGCCGTTCAACGCGGCGGCGAAGGCGGCGCGGACGGCCACCTCGGTCTTGCCGAAGCCTACGTCGCCGCAGACCAGGCGATCCATCGGCCGGTCGGCCTCGAGATCCTCCTTGACGGCCTCGATCGCCGCCTGCTGGTCGTCGGTCTCCCGGTAGGGGAAGCTCGCCTCCAGCTGCTCGAGGTACTCGTGGCGGAGGTCGAACGCGAAGCCTGGGGCCTGCTGGCGCTGGGCATAGAGACGAAGCAGCTCGCCGGCGAGCTCCCGGATCCCCTGCCGGGCGCGGCTCTTCAGCAGCTGCCAGGCCTTGCCCCCGAGCTTCGAGAGGGCGGGGGCGCCGCCGTCGGCGCCGACGTAGCGGGAGACCTTGCCGAGCTGCTCGTGCGGGACGTACAGCCGGTCGTCGCCGCGGAAGGCGAGCAGCAGGTAGTCGCGCGTCACGCCGGCGACCTCCCTCGTCTCGAAACCCAGGAGCTTCCCGACGCCGTGGTCCTCGTGGACGACGTAGTCGCCGGTGCGGAGGTCGGCGAACGACTGGAGCGCGCGGCCGACCCGGGCGGCGGCGCGGGGCTTCCGCCGGAAGACCTGAGTGTCTGGCAGGACGGCGATCCCGAGCTCGCGCCAGACGAAGCCGCGGCGCGCGGGGGCGACGGCGTAGAGGAGCTCGGCCTCCTTCGGCAGCGCCTCGCCGGCCTCGAACATCCGCGCCTCGACGCGGCGGAGCAGGTTCTGGTTCCGGAGCGCCTCGCCCTCGTGCGCGAATGCGACGACCACGCGCAAGCCGGCGCGGACGAGCGCGCCGAGCTCGTTCTCGGCCTCGGCGAGGCCGCGCGCGGCGATCGCCGGCCGCTGCGCCTCGAACGAGAAGGGCTGGTTCGAGGGAAACGGGTCGAGCTCTGCCGCGCCCTCGAGCGGCTGCGGCTCCAGCTCCTCCTCGGCCCAGACCTCCCGCACTGCGTCGGGCTGCCAGACGAGGTCCGGCGCCCGCCCGAGGGGCGGGACGAGGTCGTCCGGGATCTGGATCGGGGCGTCCTCGTCGTCGGCGAGCGTCGGCTCGACGAGGTCGCCGCGGCGCTCGACCGCCGGGTAGATCACTGCCTCCTCGACCGGGTGCAGCGTGCGCTGCGTGAACGGCGAGAACGCCCGGATCGACTCGATCTCGTCCCCGAAGAGCTCGATCCGGAGCGGCTCCCGGCCGGTGGTCGGAAAGACGTCGACGATTCCGCCCCGCACCGCGAACTGCCCCCGCTCTTCGGCGCGCTCGACTCGCTCATAGCCCGCAAGTGCGAGCTGCTCGGTCAGGTCGTCCGCGCCCCTGGGGAGGCGGATCGGCTCCGGGCGCTTGTCGGCCGGCGGCATCCCCTCGGCGACCGCGGCCGCCGAGGCGGCGACGAGCCCACCGGAGGCGAGAACGTCGAGCGCCCGGGCCCGCTCACCGACGAGGTGCGGGGCCGGGTCGAGACCGGTCGCCCAGCTGACGCCGCGGCTCGGCAGGAGCGCGACGCGCTCGGGCCCGAGGTACCAGGCGGCCGCCTCGGCCGCGTCGCGCGCGTCGGCGTCGTCCGGGAACAGCACGACGAGGCCGCGGTCGAGCTGGTCGTGGAGCGCGGCGAGAACGAGCGGGAGCGCGGGCTCGGACACGCGCGCGCGGGGCCCACGGCGATCCGCGGCCTCGACGGCGAGGCCCTGCCGCGACTCGCGGACCTCGTCGAGGAAGCCCTTGAAGCGGTCGCTCTCGGCGAGCTCGTTCGTGAGCGTATGTAGTACCGGTCGGTCCATCACGAAAGCCGGAACGGCCAGGTTCCGGGGGAGGGCATTTTACGTTCCGCGCGGGTCGTGCCCCAGCTTCCGGTTGACCCGCGGGCTTCGCGGCGGCCGGTGCGCGGCTCGCCTCGCCGGTGGTCGCGCTTCGGACCCCATCCCTAACCCCCACCCACCCGGGGCTGCCCGCCGAGGCTAACGCCCGGCGACGAATGGAACTGCGCCGATTCCGTGCCGGATGCGTGTCAGAGCGCGTCGAAGAAGACGCGCTCGACCGGCTCGTCGCCCGGGGGCTCGTGCTCGTCCACGAGGGAAAGCCGCTCCGGCTGCTCCACGTAGGCACGCGCCTGCAGCGTGAAAAGCTCCGCGTAGAGCCCGTCCGCCGCCATCAGCTAGTCGTGCGTTCCGTGCTCGACAACGCGGCCCTCGTGCAGGACGTAGATCCGGTCGGCGGACCGGACGCTCGAGAACCGATGCGAGATCAACACGACCGACCGCCCATCGAGGAGCTCGCGCATCCGCTCGAAGAGGCGGCTCTCCGCCCGAGCGTCGAGCGACGCGGTGGGCTCGTCGAGGATCACGAACGGCGCGTCTCGGAAGAACGCCCGTGCGAGCGCAACGCGCTGCCACAGGCCGATCGACAGGTCGAAGCCCCCTGAGAATTCCCGTCCGAGGATCGTCTCGTACCCCTCCGGCAGGCCCGCGAGGAAGTCGTCCGCGTCCGCGCGCTGCGCCGAGCATCTTCGCGAGGGTCGTCTTTCCCGACCCGTTCTCCCCGACGAGCGCGACGACCTCGCCCTGGCCGATCTCGAGCGTGACTCCATCGACCGTGGGCCGTGCTCCTGACGGCCTAACGGCCGACCGCGGCGGCCAGGCCCGTTCGGCGGCGTACCCTGAGCGCGGTGGGCATGTTCTTCCACACCGCAGAGGAGCGCCCGGAGCGTCCGGCCGACCCGGTGAAGCGGCGCTCGAACCTGCGCCGCATCGGGCGCCTGTTCGCGCCGTACAAGCGGCGCCTGGGCGCGGTGCTCTTGCTAATCGTCGTTTCGGCGGGCCTCGGCGTGCTGCCCGCCTTCCTGCTCAAACGGGTGCTCGAGGCGATCGCGGCGAACGACACGCGCGCACTCTCGCTGAACGCCGCCGGGATGATCGCGATCGCTGTCGTGACCGGAGTCCTCGCCGTGATCCAGACGCTCTACTCGAACCAGGTCGGCCAGCGCGTGATGCACGACCTGCGCGCGGCCGTCTTTCGGCACCTGCAGCGTCTCTCGCTCGCGTTCTTTACCCGGACGAGAACGGGCGAGGTGCAATCGCGCATCTCAAATGACATCGGCGGCGTCCAGAGCGTCGTCACGAACACGGCTACTTCGATCGCCTCAAACGTGACGACGGTCGTCGCGACGATGGTCGGCATGCTCGTGCTGAGCTGGCAGCTGGCGCTGTTCGCCTTCGCGTTAATCCCGCTGTTCGCGCTGCTGACGCGACGGGTCGGGAATGAGCGTCGCCGGATTGCGAAGACGACGCAGGAGACGCTCGCCGACATCTCGAGTGCTGTGCAGGAGTCGCTGTCGGTTTCCGGCATCCTGCTCGGCAAGACGATGGGCCGCGGCGACGAGCTTGCCGACCGCTTCGAAGTGGACTCGCGCCGACTCGCAGACCTCGAGGTGCGCCAGCGGATGGCCGGCCGCTGGGTGATGGCGTCGATCCAGACGAGCTTCGCGATCATGCCCGCCGCCGTCTACTGGGTCGGCGGCCTCCTGCTGGCCAACGGATCGCACGCGATCTCGATCCCCGTGCTCGTCGCCTTCACGACCCTGCAAACGCGCCTCTTCTTCCCGGTTGGCTCATTGCTCGGTGTCGGCCTCGACGTGCAGACGTCCCTGGCGCTCTTCGACAGGATCTTCGAGTACCTCGACGAGCCGGTCGACATCGAGGAGAAGCCGGATGCCATCAGCGTCGGTCGGGCAGGTGACGTCGTCTTCGATCACGCCTGGTTCCGATACGACGACGAGTGGACGCTGCGAGACGTCTCGTTCACGGTGCCAGCCGGCACCACCACCGCGATCGTCGGCGAGACGGGCGCAGGCAAGACGACGCTCGGCTACCTCGTGGCGCGCCTATACGAGGTCGGCCGTGGCCGGGTCACGATCGGCGGCGTCGACGTGCGCGACCTCAGCTTCCTTGCGCTGAGCGAGCTCGTCGGCGTCGTCTCGCAGGAGACGTACCTCTTCCACGCTTCGGTGCGCGAGAACCTGCTCTTCGCCAAGCCCGCTGCAAGCCACGAGGAGCTCGAGGCAGCCGCGAAGGCCGCGCGGATTCACGACGTCATCGCCGCGTTGCCGGAGGGCTACGACACCGTTGTCGGCGAGCGCGGCTACCGCTTCTCAGGCGGCGAGAAACAACGAATCGCAATTGCGCGGACGATCCTGCGCAATCCGCCGATTCTCGTACTCGACGAGGCTACGAGCGCGCTGGACACCGCGACCGAGCGGCTCGTGCAGGAGGCGCTCGATCAGCTCGCCGCGGGGCGAACGACGATCACCATCGCGCACCGCCTATCGACGGTTCGGCATGCCGAGCAGATTGTCGTGCTCGACCTCGGCCGGATCGTCGAGTCCGGCCGCCACGAAGAGCTGATGCGCGCAGGCGGACGCTACGCGACCCTCGTCGCGCGTGACGAAGAGATGCCCGGGGAACCGGCGCTGCGGGGCCTGGCCGGCGCGAGCTGAGCAGTTTGCCGTAGCCGCCGGCAGCGTGCCGCACCGCTGATCGACCCTGTGCGTGACGACTCGGTCGAGCGGCGGTCTGAGCACCTTCCTGGGCGCCTTGGAAGAGACCTCCCGCACAGGCGCCCACACGAGGGGTCCCTCGACGATCTTGCGCAGGTGCTTCAGTAGCGCGTAGCCGCCGTGCTCGGCCGTCTCGAGCGGGAGCCCTCGCCGGGGGCCGCCTCCCTCACCTCCCCCGACTCGGATCATCGTGCTCGCCTGTCTAGTTGTACCGACGCTGGGCCTCCTCGACGCCGTCCGCGGCCATCGTCTCGACCGCGTTAGCTGAGCGGCTAATCAGTTCGTCGACATCCGTCTCCGCCTCGAACGGCGTGAGAACGAAGTCGGCGACGCTCCGCCGGTCGCCTCGCCCGGGCCGTCCGACGCCGATCCGCAAGCGGAGAAAGTCCTGCGACCCGAGCGCCTGCGCGATCGAGCGGAGGCCGTTGTGGCCGGCCAGGCCACCGCCCTGGCGCGCCTGCAGCCGCCCCTCCTCGAGGTCGACGTCGTCGTGGACGATCAGCATGTCCTCGGGGTCGACCTTGAAGAAGCGGGCCGCGGCCGCCAGCGAGCGGCCGGAGTCGTTCATGAACGTCTCCGGCTTCAGCAGCGCGACCTTGAGCTCGCCCACGCGCAGCTCCGAGAGCTGTCCCGAAAACTTGGAGCGGAACGAGCCGCCGTGGCGCCGCGCGAGCTCGTCGACGACCAGCCAGCCGACGTTGTGGCGGGTGCGCTCGTACTGGAGCCCAGGGTTCCCCAACCCGACGACGAGCAGGTCGAGCGTCGAGGCACGGTCGCCCCGACGAAAGAGAGGCATTAGTGGCCCGCCAGGCGGCGTTGCCGGGTCGCTGGCGCGCGAAAACCCCGCGAGGCTCCAGCCTGGCGACGCTTTGCAGCCGCCAGCGACCCGGAGGGCGCTGCCGGGTGGGCCACTTACTAGCCCTCGGCTTGGTCTTCGTCGCCGGAGGCCCGGGCCTCGCCGCCCTCGCCCTCGGCTGCCTCGCCCTCTTCGCCCTCGGGCGTTTCCTCGCCCTCCGGCAGCTCCTCGCCCTCGGCGAGCTCGGCGAGCTCCTCCTCGGTGGGCTCGGGCTCGACCTCGCGGGTCGGCACGGTGACCGTGGCGAGCACCGTCTCGTCCGGATCGTCGAGGAACGTGACGCCGTCGATCCTCGGGATGTCGGCTAGCCGCATCGTGTCACCCATCTCCATCGCGCTGATGTCGACCTCGATGCGCTCCGGCACCTCGAGCGGGAGTGCCTCGACGTTGATCTCGCGCGAGACCTGGGAGAGCACGCCGCCTTCCTTGGTGCCCTCGGACTCGCCGACGAGCTCGATCACGACCTGCGCGTGGATCGGCTGGTCGAGCCGGACTTCCTGGAGGTCGATGTGCGCCAGGCGGCCGGTGATGACGTCCTGCTGGTAGTCCTTGAGGATCGACGGGTGTGTCGTCTTTTGGCCGTCGAGCACCACGTCGAGGATCGCGTGCAGGCCGGCCGGCCCCGTCAGCGCGCGGCGCAGTTCGCGCTCGCCGACGCAGAACGCGTGCGGATTCTTCCCGCGCCCGTAGAGGACGCCCGGGATCATCCCCTGGCGGCGCAGGCGCCGCGACGCGCTTGAGCCGCGCAACTCGCGCTCCTGCACCTCGATCTTGACCCGTTCACCGGCCACGGCGCGGGAGTGTAGCTATGGACAGGCCCTGCCGAGCTTGCGGAGCGCCTCGCAGAGCCCCGGCTCGATCCACGCGAACCAGTGGTCGAGCTCCCGCAGATGCGGGGTCGTGGCGAGCGTGCGGGCCGCGGCCTCGAGTGCGCCGCCCTCGTCGAACGGACCGCGAAGCCGCCTGACCGTCCAGGGCGTCGTCGGGATCGCGACGTATACGTCGCCGATGGGACGATCCGCGTGCTCGAGCGCGCGAAGGACCTCCTCGCCAGGCGCATGCGGAAGGGCGACGGCCCGACTGACGTGCGGGAGCTCCTTCAGGAAGACGGCCGAGTACGGGATCAGGACGTCGTGCGACCCGGCCCGAATCGTATGGTGCTCCTCGCGCGGTACGGACGCGAAGCCGAGCTCGCGAGGATCGCGGAGCGCGCTGGGCGGTGACGCGGCTGCGGCGAGCGCAACCCCGACGAGAGCCGCAACGGCCAGCGGCCCCGGGACTCGCCGCGTCAGGCGCACGGCCCCCACCCCGATCGCAGCCGCCCACAGTGGCAGCCCGTAGAAGAGGTGGCGCGGCGACAGATCGGGCGCGCTGCTCGTGCGGACGACGACGAAGAGCAGCGGCGGAATCAGCGTGGCGAGCGCGAGCGCTGCAACCGCCGGCCGCTCGCGCAGCAGCACGGCGATCCCCACCAGAGCCAGGACGGTGAAGAAGAGGAACGGCAGGCCGTCCCCGCCGGCGAAGGCCGACAGCGCCGCGACGAGCTCGCCCCACGCCACGCCTGGAGTGGCGAGCGGATGGGAACCTGCTGCGCCGACGGCGGCGCGGTCGGCGAGCCGCAGGTCGGCGAGCACGAGCGGGAGCGCGGCCGCGGCCGCAATCCCGACCGCCAGCGCAGGCGCGAGCGACCGCCTCCGCCAGAGGATCGCCGCGGCGACGAGCGCGACGAACGCCGGGATGGCACCGTACGGGTGGACTGACGGCAGGAGCACGCCCGCTGCCGCCGCCGCAGCGACCGCGCCGAGCGTGCGGCGGTCCAGCGCACGCACGTAGAGGTCCGCGAAGAGCGCAGCAACGAGGACGAAGAGCGCGTACATGCGTCCGAACGTCCCGTAGACCGACAACGCCGTGGACGACGCAACCACGACGGCGGCGACGATCCCGGCCGGCGTCCCTGCGAGCCTCCGGCCGAGGTCGAACGTCAACGGGACGGCGCCAAGCGCACAGAGCACCGACAGCCACCGGAGCGCCTCAGGGCTCGCGTCGATCGCGAACGCGAGGTGTGCAAGCGCGAAGTGGAGCGGTGCGCCGCCGCGGTCGAGCACGACCGTCTCGAGCACCTCGCGCAGCGGCCGCATCGAGATCAGTCCGCTGATGGCCTCGTCCTCGTAGAGCGGTTTCGCCGCGACGTCGGGCCGCAGCCGATCGAGCAGGAACCCGCACGCGGCCGCCACACCCAGGATCCCGCCAAAAGTCCGCAGGACTTTCAGCGGCTCAAAAGAGCTGATTCTCGGAGGGCGGTGACGGCCAGGTCCGGCCAGTCTGCCGCGGTTCTCTGCGTGCAGGGATTTCCGCTCTTCAACCGCCAATGGCGCGCAGTATCCCCGCGTGCGTTCGTTAGCGAGGCGTTAGCAGGGGACCCGGTCCAAGGCGTGATCTACCATGCGGTCGTGCGCGAGTTGGGGCCGGGCCTGTGGCACTGGGACGCACCGCACCCCGACTGGTCGGGGCCTGAGAACGAGGCGCTTCGCCAGCGCCTTGCGGCGACCGCTGAGACACCGAGTAAGGCGGGAGTGGTGTCGTCCTACGCGATCGACAACGGCGACCAGGTGCTGCTGTTCGATCCGCTGGCCGCGCCGAGAGAGATCGTCGAGCTTGCGGCCGACCGCCAGCCAGCGATCGTGCTGACATGCCCGTGGCACGAGCGTGACACGGAGAGCCTGGTGGAGCGGCTCGGCGCCGCGGTGTTCGTGCCTCGGCCCGACGAGGGCAGCCCGGACGTGGCCTGGCTGCTAGTCGGCGACACGGTCGAGGGGCGCCTCTTCTCGGCGGGCGATCAGCTGCCCGTCGGAGTCGAGGCGTTCCCGGGAAAGGAGCCGAACGACGTCGTGCTTTGGGTCGAGAGCCGCCGTGCGGTCATCGCAGGCGACACGCTTGTCGACTTCGGCCAGGGCCTCGAGATCCCGCGCGAGTGGTTACCTGACGGCGTGACGCCCGAGCAGGTCACCGAGGGGTTGCGCCCGCTGCTCGAGCGGCCGGTCGAGCATGTGCTCGCCACGCACGGTGGGCCTAGCGATCGGGCCGCCCTCGAGCGCGCGCTCTCCTGACGCCGGTCGGCCGCGCAAACGCGCGGGCTGCACGGAGAAGCTAGAAGAGCTGATTCTCGCCCTGGAAGATCGCCGAGACCGACTCGTCGGCGAACACGTTCATGATCGTCTCGGCCAGGAGCCCGGAGACGGTCAGGACGGTGACGTTGTCCGGCTTCAGGATCGGGTCGATCGGGATCGTGTCCGTCACGACGAGCCCGTCGATCTCCTTCGCGTCGCGGAACCGCTCGAGCGAGTCTTTGGCGAAGATCCCGTGCGTCGCGCAGACGTAGACCTTCGTCGCGCCGGCCTCGCGCAGCGCACGTGCGCCAGCGAGCAGCGTGCCGCCGGTCATGATCACGTCGTCTCCGACGATGGCGATCTTCCCGGAGACATCGCCTACCACCTCGGTGACGGCGGCCTCGTCGTGCGCGGGGCGGGTTTTGTGCATGATCGCGAAGTCGGCCTCGAGCATCTCGGCGAACTTGACGGCCATCTTCGCGCGGCCCGCGTCCGGGGCGACGGAGACGACGCCCGAACCGGAAAGACCCTGGTCGCGCAGGTGCTGCGCGAAGATCGGGAGCGCCACCATGTGATCGACCGGGATCGAGAAGAACCCCTGGATCTGGCCCGCATGGAGGTCCATCGTCAGGACACGGTCGACCCCGGCGGTCTGCAGCATGTCGGCGACGAGGCGCGCGGTGATCGGCTCGCGCGGCCGCGCTTTCCGGTCCTGGCGCGCGTACGGGTACCACGGCACGACCGCCGTAATCCGTTTCGCCGAGGCGAGCTTCGCAGCCTGGATCATGATCAGGAGCTCCATCAGGTTGCGGTCTACGGGCTCGCAACCGGTCTGGACGACGAAGACGTCGGCGCCGCGGATCGACTCCTCGAAGCGGCAATAGGTCTCGCCGTTCGCGAACGAGCCGAGCGTGACCGTGCCAAGCTCGACGCCGAGGCGCTGGCCGATCTTCTCCGCCAGCTCCGGGTGGGAGCGGCCGGAGAAGAGCATCAGCCGCTTTTGCGGGCCGCGTTCGATCCAGTGCTCCTGAGTCTTCTCGGGCTCGGTCTTCACGGCGCCCGGAATCGTCTGCAGACCGGGGAGGGTTGCGAGCTCAGTCGCCGTCGTCTTCTGCTCCGTTGTCTCCACGTGCGGCGTACCCCTCCTTGTTCTCCTGCCTGGCCCGGGCGACGGCGAGCGCGCCTGGCGGGACATCTCGAGTGATGACCGATCCCGCCGCAGTCCAAGCGCCCTCGCCAACCTCGACCGGAGCAACGAATGAATTCTGGACGCCGGTCCTGACGTTGCCGCGGATCGTGGTGCGGTTCTTCGGCTTGCCCGGCTCGTGTGGGAAGTTCGCCGTGATGTTCCCGGCGCCGATGTTGGACCCCGGGCCGATGTCGGCGTCGCCGATGTAGGACAGGTGAGGGACCTTGGTGCGCTCGCCCACTCGCGAGTTCTTGATCTCCACGAACGTGCCCGCCTTCGCGTCCGCCTCGAGAACCGTGCCGGGGCGAAGGTAACAGAACGGTCCGACCGGCACACGAGGGCCGATTACCGCGTCGACGGCGACGACGTGGGGGCCGACCTCGGCGCCTGCCCCGACCGACGTCCCGCCACGGAGCACCGTGAACGGATGGATCGTCGAGTCCGGCTCGAGCTCGACCGTCGGGTCGATCCACGTCGCCCGCGGGTCGACGATCGTGACGCCCGCGAGCATGTGCTGCTCGTTGATCCGGTCGCGGAGCTCCGCCGCCGCAGCAGCGAGCTCGACGCGCGTGTTCACGCCTTCGGCCTCCACGGCCGCGGCCTGGTGTGCCGAGATGCGCTCGCCGTCGTCGACGAGCAGCCGCACGGCATCGGTGAGGTAGAGCTCGCCCTGCGCGTTCGACGGCTCGAGCCGCTCGAGCGCCGGCCAGAGCTTCGCCGTGTCGAAGACGTAGATCGAGGAGTTGAGTTCGCCGATCCCCGCCTCCGCATCGGTCAGGTCGGTCGCCTCCACGATCCCCTTGATCTCGCCGTCGTCGCCGCGGACGATCCGCCCGTAGTCCCCAGGGTCGTCACGCGTGAACGTCAGGACCGTGCCGGCCGCGCCGCTAGACCGATGTGTTTCAACGAGGCCGCGCAAGGTCTCCGGCCGGAGGAGCGGCGAGTCCCCCGACAACACGAGGAGGTCACCGCGATGGCCGTCGAGGGATCCTCGCGCGGCGTTGAGCGCGTCGCCCGTGCCGAGCGGCTCCGGCTGGACGGCGACGTCGAGCCCCTCGAAGGCATCGGCCTGGGCGGGCCCCGTGACGACGACGAGCGGTTGAGGCCCGAGGCCGCGCGCCGCCTCCGCCACCCAGTCGACCAGGCGCCGCCCGAGCAGCGGGTGGAGGTGCTTCGGTGTCTCCGAGCGCATGCGCGTGCCGAGGCCACCGGCGAGGACGACGGCGGCGAGCCCGGGAGATCCGTTGGACGATGTCACGGAAGTGCCTAGATGGCTGGGGCGCCAGGATTCGAACCTGGGATCACGGGACCAAAACCCGTTGCCTTACCACTTGGCTACGCCCCAAAAGCTGGAAAGAGGACCGACGCAAGCCATTTTAGACGGCCGGCCGCCACAGCCGCCCGGCCTCCCTGGGACGGCATCGGAAGGCACGCCTCAGTGCCGGTCGCCGAACAGGATCACGAGCGCGACGACGGCGAGGATTCCCACCGCGATCAGCGCGAAGGTCCCGACGAGGATGACGAGGATCGGCACGAGCGCGACGAGCGCCTGCGAGACCGCCGCGGTCCAGAGGGCGTCGCGGGCAACCCCGGAGCGCAGCCGCGCGCCGACTACGAAGTAGCCGACGATCGCGAGCAGCGCGAAGAACAGGACGGCCCAGCGGTCGATCACGCCGGCGACGAGGAGGATCGCCTCGACGACAGCGACCCAGAACGCGATGCGGAGCCGGTAGCGGCGTAGCCAGCGATCCGAGCGCGTCGAGCCGTGCTCGAGGGCCGGCTGCTCCATCACGCGCCTGACGCTACCAGGCAGGTGTCGCGATCCAGGCGCGGCCCCGGTCACTGAGCGCCGCCAATGCAGCGACGGCTTCCGACTGCTCCTCGAAGAGCCCGTAGACCGTCGGTCCCGCCCCGGAGACGTCCGCACGGAAGGCGCCGTGGGCGAGCAGCTCGTCCGAGAGGGGTGACGAGACGAGGTCGTTCGGCGGAAGCCCGGTGAGCGAGCCGAGGGCGAGCGCCTTCCGCACCGCCGCCCGCCGCTCAGGGAAGCCGTCCTCGTTCGAGAAGCGGTCGTAGACGTCACCGCTGGACGACTTCTGCTCGCCCCTCGGCAGGAGGAGGAGCACCCAGTAATCCTGGGGCAGCCGCAGCGGCTCGAGCGTCGTCCCGTCGCCGTCGCCGAGCTGCGGCCCGGCCGTCAGGAAGAACGGCACGTCGGCGCCGATCGACGACGCGATCGTTCGGAGCTCGGCCTCGGTGAGCGGCCGGGCCAGGCTGTCGTTCGCGAGGCGAAGCGCCGCTGCCGCGTCCGAGCTCCCACCGCCGAGCCCCGCCGCCACCGGGATCTGCTTCTCGATCCGCACGCGCCACGACGGCTCCCTCTCTGCCACCTCGGCGAGCGCCGTCAGCGCGGCCCGCACGATCGTGTCCCCCTCGAACCCCGTTACCTCGAGCGCATCCGAGCGCTCCAGCGCGATTCGGTCGGCAAGTGAGATCCGCTGGAGGACGGTCGCGACCTCGTGCCGGCCGTCGGCCCGCTCGGGCCCGACCACGAGGGCCAGGTTGATCTTCGCCGGCGCGAGCAGCTCCGTCACGAGCTTGCAAGCGCGGCCGTTAGGCCGACGAAGTCGATCGGCTCGAGCTCCTCGGCACGGCTTCCGTCGGAGCGACCGATCGACCGGAGCGCAGCCGCCGCCTGGTCCCGGCTCGCGACGCCCGCGAGCTCGAGCGAGTTCGGCAGCCGCTTCCGGCGGTGGGCAAACGACCCCTCGACGACACGCTTGACCTCCCGCCAGGGGATCGGCGACTCTTCCGACCGTCGTCGGAAGGCGACGAGCGCCGAGTCCACGTTCGGCTGCGGACGAAAGACGGTGCGGGAGACCGGATGGAACCCCGTGCGCTCGGTGGCGAGCTGCAGCAACACCGAGACGCCCCCGTAGGCCTTCGTCCTCGGCTCAGCGAAGAAGCGGTCGGCTACCTCGCGCTGCACCATCACCGTCCAGTGGTCGATCGTCGGGTAACGGTCGAGGCTCTCGACCACGATCGGCGTCGCCACGTTGTACGGCAGGTTCGCGACGAGCTTCGTCGGCAGCGGATCGAGCTGGCCGGGATCGAGCGAGACGGCGTCGGCAAAGCGCAGCTCGACGTTTTCTCGGTCGTCGAACCGGGTGTGGAGGTACGGCTCCAGCCGCCGATCGAGCTCCACTGCGTGGACCTTGCCAACGCGGTCCGCCAGGTGCGCCGTGAGCGCGCCGGGCCCCGGCCCGACCTCGAGCACGACATCGCGCGGGCCGAGCTCGGCGAGTCGATCGATCACGCCCAGGATGTTCTCGTCCACGAGGAAGTGCTGGCCGAGCTCCTTGCTCGGCCTGACCGGGATGCTCATCCCAGTCCGAAGGCCTCGTTCGCGTTGGCGTCGATGTGCCCGGCGAGCTCGTCTGGGTCCTCTCCGCGCGCTTCGGCGAGGGCGGCGACGGTGTGGACGACGTTCGCCGGCTCGTTCGGCCGTCCACGGCGGGGCTGCGGCGAGAGGTACGGGCTGTCGGTCTCCGCCAGGATCCGCTCTGTTGGGATCTCGCGCGCGGCCGCGCGCAGGTCGTCGGCGTTCGGATACGTGAGGTTCCCGGCGAACGAGACGTAGTAGCCGCGCTCGAGCGCCGGCCGGAGCAGTCCTGGAGAGGAGAAGCAGTGCAGCACGACGGTTCCTGCGAAGTCGCCGAGCGCCCTCGCGACGTCGGCCTCGGCGGCCCGGCAGTGGATCACGACCGGCTTCCCCAGCTCCTCGGCGACCGCGAGGTGCGCCTGGAAGAGCTGCCGCTGGGTGTCGCGCGGCGCGTAGTCGCGGTAGTAGTCGAGCCCCGTCTCCCCCACCGCCACCGCGGGCAGCTCCGCGAGTCGCGTGAGATCGGACGCGTCAGCGTCATCTGCGTCGTGCGGATGGATGCCGAGGATCGGCTCCACACCTTCCAGCGCGGCGCAGAACTCGACCACCTCGTCCCACGACGGCGGCGAGGCGCCGACCTCGAGGATGCGGTCGACGCCGGCGGCGCGGGCCCGCTCGACCAGCTCGAGGGGCGCGTCCGCGCACGCGTGGAGGTGCGCGTGGGTGTCGATCACGCCGCGGCGGCTGGCGCTTCGACGCGCGGGAAGAGCGGCGCGGCGGGCTCGATCCCCTCGACGGCGGCAGTGCGGCCAGGCGCGACCTCGGCCCAACCGAGGTCCTCGGGCTGCCCGAGCGCCCGGAGGATCTGCGGCGCAGTGCTCGGCAGGTAAGCCGACAGCGCAACGGCAAGGACGCGCAGTCCATCCGCGAGCGCGTAAAGGACCTGGTCGAGCTCGGCGGCGTTCGCCTCGTCCTTGGCGAGCTCCCAGGGCTTCCGCTCCGTCACGAACTTGTTTAGCGCTCGGACGTAGTCCCAGATCAGGTCGAGCGCACCGGTGAGGTCAAAGGCGTCGAGCCGGGACGGGACCTCGGTCGCGATCCGCTCGATCGCGCCCTCGTCGCCCAGCCCGGGCGCGAACGGGATCCGCCCGTCGCGGTACTTGGCGATCATCGCCGTCGTCCGGGAGACGAGGTTCCCGAGGTCGTTTCCGAGCTCACGCTCGTAGCGCTCGTGCACCGATTCGAGCGCGACCGAGCCGTCCTGTCCGAACTGGACTGACCGCGTGGCCCAGTACCGCACGGCATCCGAGCCGTAGACGTCCACGAGATCCAGAGGGTCGATCGCGTTGCCGAGCGACTTGGAGATCTTCCGGTCGTCGAGGAGCAGATAGCCGTGCACGTAGATCCCGCGCGGGACCTCGTAGCCGGCCGCGAGCAGGAGTGCAGGCCAGTAGACGCAGTGGAAGCGGAGAATGTCCTTGCCGATCAAGTGTTGGACGTGGGGCCAGTAGCGCTCGCGGAGATCCTCCCCGGGGCGCGCGTAGGTGAGCGCGCTCAGGTAATTGATGAGCGCGTCGACCCAGACGTAGACGACCTGATCCGGATCCCAGGGGATCGGTACGCCCCACGGTTGTCCCGCGCGGCTGAGGCTGAAGTCCTGGAGGCCACCCGCGATGAAGCTTCGCGCCTCGTTCCGCCGGAAGCCCGGCTGGACGAAATCGGGGCGCGCCTCGTAGAGCTGCAGAAGCTGATCCTGGAAGGCGGAGAGGCGAAAGAAGTAGTTCTTCTCCTCGATCCACTCGGGCACCGTGTCGTGCTCCGGACACTTGCCGTCCACGAGCTCGTCCTCCGTCTTGAAGGCCTCGCAGCCGACGCAGTAGAGCCCGGCGTAGACGTCCTCGTAGATGTAGCCGTTGTCGTAGATCCGCTGGACGAAGTCCTGCACGAAGCCCTTGTGGCCCTCATCCGTAGTGCGGATGAAGAAGTCGATCTCGGCGCCGACCCGCTCAGGAAGCTCGCGCCACTTCTCGGCGATCTGGTCGACGTATTCCTGCGGTGCGAGGCCTTCCGCCTCGGCGACCCGATACACCTTCGAAGCGTGCTCGTCCGTGCCGGTGAGGAAGTACGTGTCCTCGCCGCGCTGCTTGTGATGGCGCACGAGGATGTCCCCCGCGAGCGTCGTGTAGGCATGCCCGATGTGCGGGGTCGAGTTCACGTAGTAGATCGGTGTCGTCAGGTAGAAGGTCATCCCGGGCAATGATAGGTGCCTCCTCCTGCGTGACCTTTCGGCCGGCGAGGAGCCCTGCGCCCGCGAGTGCGAGGAGGGCGGCACCGGCAAGCGCCCACGGCGGCCTGGCCGGCGCCGGCGGCCGACGCCGCACCTGCGGGGGCTGCTGAGGAGCGGCCGGGGCCGACTCGGGCGGAGTGGCCGGGGCCGACTCCGACGGAACGGCCGGTTCGCGAACCAGGGGACGGGTGGAGACGGTCGGACGGACGTGGCGCTTCCGTGCAGCCGGAGTTGCGGCGCGCCGCGTCGCAGTCGGGGCGGCAACGCGAGCCCGCGCGCGACGCTTCGTCCGCCCGAGCCGGCTGGCGCTCGCCTGTCGGCGCGGCGCTCCGGTCGTCGAGGGCCGTGCCGCAACGGCATGCTCAGCCGGCTCAGCGGGAGCCTCGGCGGCGCCCGGCGCCGCCGAGGCGGGTTGGCGATCGTCGGCAACGGACGCGGGAGCCGTAGTCGCCGGACGGGGCATCGGAGCGGGCGCTCCTGCCGCCGGAGCGGCCGGCTCGGGAGGCGGGGATGGAGCCGGCCGCGGCGGCAGCAGCGTGAGCGGGTCGACGTAGCCCTTCGGATCGTCCGCGCGCCGGATGCCGAGATGCACGTAGGGGACGTCGAGCTCGACGTCCCCTGACGGCCCGACGCTGCCGACGCGCTCGCCCTCTGCTACCCCATCGCCCTCGGTGACGGCGAGCGCTCCGAGATGGGTGAGCGTGACCGCATAGCCGTCGCTGGTCCTGATCGTCGCCGTGAGTCCGTTCCCCGGCAACCAGCCTGCGAACGACACGCTCCCGGACGCAGGCGCCGAGACGAGGGCGCCTGCCGCCGCACCGACGTCGACGCCGGAGTGGCCGCGCTCGTGGTACTCGGAGCCGCCGAAGTCGAAGCCGCGAAAGACCGGGCCGTCGGCGGGCCAGGTCCAGGCTGATGCTCCGGCGGGAGTCGCGAGTGCAAACAGGAGCGCACCCAGCATCGTTGTCATTTTCGTCAACATCCGAGGTGACGCTAGCTGGCGCGTCAGACGTTGTCAAATCAGGCTACAGCGAGCCGCGGTAGAGCCTGTTCCGTGGCACTCCCGTCAGGCGGGCGACGACAGCCGCGGCCTCGCGTCGGGAGGCACCGCCGGAGACGAGCTCGGCCACCGCGGCCGCGGCGGCGCCCTCGTCGGCCTCTTCCGCGACCTCCCCAGGACCGAGGACGAGCGTGATCTCGCCCTTCGTCCCGTCGGAAAACCGCTCCGCCAACTCCGACACGGTCCCGCGGACGACCTCCTCGTGGAGTTTCGTCAGCTCGCGGCAGACCGCAGCCGGCCGGGCCGGCATCGCCTCGCTGAGGCTCGCCAGGGCGCCCGCCAGCCGTTGCGGCGACTCGAAAGCCACCGCCGCGTGCGGCCACCGTGCGAGCTCGGCCCACAACGCCTGCCGCTCGCCCGCGCCCCGAGGGAGATAGCCAAGGAACTGGAACCGATCCGTGCCAAAACCGCTCGCAACGAGTGCCGTCTCCACCGCCGAGGGACCCGGGACGACCGTTACCGGGACGCCCGCCTCGAGCGCCGCGGCGACGATCCTCGCTCCAGGGTCGCTGATCGCCGGCATTCCGGCGTCGCTGACGACCACGACGTGCTCGCCCGCCTGGAGACGCGGGAGCATCTCCGCGGTCCGCTCGGCCTCGTTGTGCTCGTGGTAGCTGACGAGCCGCGCAGTCACGCCGTGGCGCTCGAGCAGCTTCCGCGTCTGCCGCGTGTCCTCGCAGAGCACGAGGTCGGCCTCGCGGAGCTCGCGGAGCAGCCGCTGCGTGACGTCCTCGAGGTTCCCGATCGGCGTGGCGCAGACCGCCAGCGGCACGACGGCCTAGCCCCGCGTGTCGAGCGCTTCGAAGCCGACGAGCGCGGCACCGATCATTCCCGCCTCCGGGCCGAAATGTGCGGGAACGAGCCGCACGAGGTCGCGGCCCGGCCGCAGCGCTTCGACCGCCAGCGTCTCGCGTGCCGAGCTGAGGATCAGATCGCCGGCCCGGCTGAACCCGCCGCCGAGAATCACGAGCTCGGGGTTGAAGATGTTGACGAGCGACGCGATCCCGGCGCCGAGGTGGCGTCCGAGCTCGGCGAGGTCCTCCTTCGCGCCCTGGTCTCCCTCCAGGGCGGCGTCCACGAGCGTCTTGCCGTTCGACCCTGCACCGAACCGCGCCTCGGCAGCCTCGTCCGCGGCCGACCCGGCCGCGAATGCCTCGAAGTGGCCGTGACCGGAGCAGTGCCCGCCGCAGGGCGCGCCGCCGTAGTCCAGGACGATGTGCCCGAGCTCGGCACCGGCGCCGATCGACCCGCGGTAGGGGCGGTCGTCGAGGATCAGCCCACCGCCGATCCCGGTCCCCAGCGTCAACGCCACGATGTGCGAGGCCGCCTGCCCGGCGCCGAGCTTCCACTCGGCGATCGCAGCGGCGTTCCCGTCGTTGTCGATCCCGACCGGGAGCCCGAACCGATCCTTCATCCGATCGCGGAAATCGATGTCGTGGAGCGGGATGTGCACCGACGAGATCGCACGACCGGCGCGCTGGTCGATCGTCGAGCAGATTCCGAAACCGATCGCTTCCACGTTGCCGTCGAGCAGCTCCTCGACGGCCTCGTCCAGGCCGGCGAGCAACTCCTCCTGCGAAGAGACCGGCGTCGGCCGCTCCTTGCTGCTCACGACCTCGCCGTGCCGGTCGACGACACCGGCGAGGATCTTCGTGCCGCCGACATCCACCCCGAGTGCGTGTTGGCCCGTCACGAGCGGCGGCTACGATACCCCGCCGGTGGCGCGCCAAGACAAGCCCTATCGCGTCTACAGAGGGGGTCGGGCAAAGGGCGGCGTCCCAACGCTCACCCGGCGACCTCGCCCCGCACCGCAGCGGCCGGCCGTCGACGGCCGTCCAGCAGAGCGCTACCGCGGGCCCGGCCCGGTCAAACCCGAGCGTCGCTGGGGCCCCGGCCGGATCATCCCGCTCGCGATCCTGGTCCTCGTCCTGCTCCTGATCGGCTGGACCGTCGCCGGCTACCTCTCGGTCCGGAGCGGCGTGAAGAAGGCGAACGCGCGGCTCTCCGACAGCGCGAAGGCGCAGCTCTCGCCGCAGGATGGCCTGATGCTGTCGAAGCCGAGCACGATCCTCGTCCTCGGCAGCGACCACTCGCGCCATCCCTCACGCCGCGGCAACCGCCTCGCCGACTCGATCATGCTGATCCGGACCGACCCCGACCACCACCGCATCTCCTACCTCTCGATCCCACGCGACCTCGAGGTCGACGTCCCCGGCCGGGGCCACGAGAAGATCAACGCCGCGCTCCCGCAGGGCGGCCCGTCGCTCGCAATCCGGACGATCCGCGAGGCGTTCGGGTTCGACGTCAACCACCTCATCCTGATGGACTTCCCGTCCTTCCGGGAGGTGATCGACGCGCTCGGAGGAGTCGAGGTCGACGTGCGCTCGCCGGCCGTGACGAAGCACGACTGCCCGTACAAGAGCGCGGCCAAGTGCGACCGTTGGCACGGCTGGCGGTTCGGACGTGGCCGCCAGACGATGGACGGCAAGCGCGCGCTGATCTACTCGCGCATCCGTAAGAACGATCTGAATGCGGCCGAGAACGACCTCAACCGCACCGGGCGGCAGCAGCAGGTGCTCCAGGCGACGCTCGGGAAGATGGTCGGGGTCGGCACGTTCCTGCGCCTGCCGTTCATTGGCGACAAGCTGGTCAGCCCGCTGACGACCGACCTCTCGACGCCGCAGATCTTCCAGCTCGGCTGGCTGCGCTTCCGCGCCTCGAAGGACCAGACGCTCTACTGCCGCCTCGGGTTCACGGGCGACGGGGACGACAACGCCGCCGTGCTCCTGATGTTCACCGGCCGCTCGGCGCCCCAACCGCCCACGCCCACCTCCGGCGCCGGCTGCCTCCGGGGCACGCCGCTCTCCTAATCGCCGAAAGTCTCACGACTTTCGGCGAGAAGCTTTTGTCCCGACGAGTTGTCTCACCCGACCCGTCCGACACTCGCTTCTCCGTCAGCGGAAGTTGGCGGAACGGGATGAACCCGTTCCGCCGCCGCTAAGAGGCTTCGGCGGCCTTTTTTTCGGGAGCCTTGCTGTCGCCGGGCGCGCTCTCCGTCTTCTCCGACGGCTTGTCGCCGTCGCGCGCCGCCTTCCGGCCCCCGCGGCCGTAGTCGGTCGAGTAAAAGCCGCTGCCCTTGAAGTGAACCGCGACCGGGTGGAGGACTCGCGCCAGGGGACCCTTGCCGCAGACCGGACAGACCTCGGGTGAAGGCTCGTTGATCCCGTGGAACACCTCGAAGACGTGTCCGTCCGGGCACTTGTACTCGTACAAAGGCATCCCTCGACCAAGGATAGCCGGGAGGGTTGTCGGATCAGGCGCGGCGATCGCGCTCTTCGAGGGTTTCCTGGTAGCAAGGAGCGCCCTCGAACGCGGCGAGCCCGGCGGGGTGACGGCGGCGGCGCCGCCGGCGGCGGCGCGCGACCGAGACGGCGGCCGAGGCGCCCACGAGACCGCCGAGGAGGAAGGAGCGCAGTCGCCGCGCGCGAGCTTCGTCGTCCATGGGAGCATTCTAGGAATGGTCATCTGCACCCTGGGCGACCTGCTCATGGACGTCGTCGTCAAGCTCGCCCAGCCGCTCGCCGACGGCGACGACACCCGCGCCGAGACGCGAGCCGCGGGCGGCGGGCAGGCTGCCAACGTCGCCGCCTGGGCGGCGGCGCTCGGCGCGGAGGCACGCTTCATCGGGAAGCGCGGCGCCGACGCGCCCGGTGAGGTGGCGGAGGCGGACCTGCTCCGTCGGGCCGTGGACGTCCTGGGGCCGCCACCGCACGGCCGCAACGGCGTGGTCGTGTCGCTCGTGGAGCAGAACGGCGAGCGGACGATGGTCTCGGACCGCGGCGTGGCACCCGAGCTGCGCGCCGGCGAACTCCAGCCGGAGTGGTTCGACCGCTGCGACTGGCTCCACATTTCGGGCTACTCGCTGATGCGCGAGCCGATCGGGATGGCGGCCGAGCGCGCAGCCGAGCTGGCGCGCGCTCGCGGCGCGCGGATCAGCGTCGACCTGTCCTCCGTGAACGTGATCCGCGAGTTCGGTGCCGAGCGGCTGGCGGAGCGCCTCGGGAGGATCGGGCCGGACGTCGTCTTCGGAAACGAGGCCGAGCACCGGGAGCTCCGGGTGGAGAGCGAGGTGGTCGTCATCAAGCGGGGGCAGAACGGCGCCACGATCGACGGGCGGGACTACCCGGCGCCGCCCGGCGAGGTCGTCGACACGACCGGCGCGGGCGACGCTCTGGCGGCCGGGTACCTCGTGGGCGGGCCGGAACTGGCGATGGAGGCGGCGGCGCGGTGCGTCGCCGGCCTCGGAACGATGCCGTGAACTTCACGATCGAGCCCGCGACGCCGGATGTCCTCGCAGAGGTCGCGACCTGGGTCTACGGCCCGCCGTACGAGTTCTACGACCGGGACACGGACGGCCACGTCAAAAACCCCGAGCGGTTCTTCGCGGCGCGCGACCAGGAAGGCGCGCTCGTCGGCTTCTTCTACTTCGAGGAGCAGGGCGAGTGGCTCGAGTACGGCCTCGGCCTCAGGCCCGACCTGACCGGGCGGGGGCTCGGCTTGCAGTTCGTCGAGGCCGGCCGCGAGTTCGGCCGGGGGCGGTTTCGCCCCGACCGCGTCAAGCTCAACGTCGCCGCCTTCAACGAGCGCGCGCGAATCGTGTACGAGCGGGCGGGCTTTCACGTCGTCGGCTCGCACATCCGCCGCTTGGACAGGTGGGGCGACGTCGAGTTCATCGAGATGGAGGAGGCGTGATCCGGATCGCGGACGAGGTGCGCGAGGCGGGGGCGGTCGTCGCGCTCGAGACGACGATCGTGGCGCACGGCTTCCCGCCGGGCGACGGCGTCGAGGTCGCGCTCGAATGCGAGCGGCGGGTCCGGGAGGCCGGGGCCGTGCCGGCGACCGTCGGCGTGCTCGACGGCGAGATTCGCGTCGGCCTGACCGAGGACGAGCTGTCCCGGTTCACAGCGGAGGCGCGGAAGCTCGGCCCGCGCGACCTCGCGGCGTGCGTCGCCCGCGGCGAGACCGGCGCGACGACCGTGGGAGGCACGCTCGCCGTCTGCCGCCAGGCGGGGATCCGGTTCATGGGCACGGGCGGGATCGGCGGCGTCCACCGCGGGCCGCACCTCGACATCTCCGCCGACCTGATCGAGCTCTCGCGGGCACCGGTGGTCGTCGTCAGCTCCGGGGTCAAGTCTCTGCTCGACGTGCCGGCCACCGCGGAGCTGCTGGAGACGCTCTGCGTGCCGGTGCTCGGCTGGCGAACCGAGACGATCCCGCGGTTCTATGACGCGGGGGGCGGGCCGCCGGTCAGCCAGCGGGTCGAGACCGCCGACGACGTCGTCTCGATCGCCCGCAAGCACTGGGAGCTGGTGGGCTGCGGAGTCCTGCTGGCGAACCCGCCGCCGCGCAGCATCGACGTCGAGGCGCTGATCGAATCCGCGCTCGACGACGCCCTCGACCTCGGCACCACCGGACAGGGACTCACTCCGTTCGTCCTCTCGGAGCTCCACGCGCGCAGCGGCGGCGAGACGCTCGCGCTGAACCGGGAGCTCGCTGCCGCGAACGCCGGGCTCGCGGCCGAGGTCGCGGTCGCCGCCGCATGAGCCGCGAGCTCGAGTTCGACTTCCCGGGGCTCCAAGTCGGGATCGCCGAGTATGAGGAGGGGCCGACCGGCTGCACCGTCTTCCACCTCCCGCCCGGCGGTGCGGCGTGCTCGGTCGACATCCGAGGCGGCTCGCCCGGCACGCTCGGGAACTACGAGTGGGCGCACGCCGTCTGCTTCGCCGGCGGCTCGCTCTACGGCCTCGAGGCGGCCTGCGGCGTGGCCGCTGAGCTGATGGCGATGCGCGGCTACACCGTCGGCTGGACGGACGTCGAGCTCGTCCTCGGCGCGATCGTCTACGACTTCGGGCGGCGCGCCAACGCCGTCTACCCCGACGCCGACCTCGGGCGACAGGCCCTTCGCGCCGCCCGCGACGGCGTCTTCCCGCTCGGGCGACGCGGCGCCGGGCGGTCGGTGACGGTCGGCAAGACCTTCGGGATGGAAGGCGGCGAGTTCTCGGGCCAGGGCGGCGCATTCCGTCAGGTCGGCGAGACGAGAATCGCGGTCTTCACCGTGGTGAACGCCTTCGGCGCGATCGTCGACCGCGACGGCAGCGTCGTGCGGGGCCACTACGACGCCGACCGCCAGGTGCGGCTGAGGCTCGTCGAGGGCCTCGAGGATCAGCTTCCGCAGGCGGCGCCCGGGAACACCACGCTCACCCTCGTCGTCACGAACCAGAAGCTGACCCGGCGTGAGCTCCGCCAGCTCGGTGTCCAGGTGCACGCCTCGATGGGCCGGGCGATCCAGCCGTTCCACGCCCTCGTGGACGGCGACGTCCTCTACACCATCTCGACGAACGAGGTCGAGAACCCGGAGCTCACCAGCATGCGCCTCGGCGTGATCGCGTCCGAGCTCGCCTGGGACGCCGTGCTCAGCTGCGTCGACGACGAAACCAGTAGCGGATGAAGTAGAGCGGCGCCGCGATCCCGCCCGCCAGGAACGTCGCGACCCCCCACGCCGTCGCATGGCGGCTCCCGTGCCGGTCGGCATGCGCGAACACGGCCATCGCCGCAAGCGCCCAGACCGCGACCGCGACGACGAACTGGGCGGGGCTCAGCTGGTGCAACCTAGGAGGGTCTGGCGGGATGCCGCTCGTCGCGGGGGTGCGATGGTCGTTCCGAGGCAAGGACGCAGGGAGCGCTCGTATCGAGTGAGATACGAGCGCGACGGAGGACGCCGTCCTCGGGGCGAGCAGCGCGGCCCCGCGGCACAGACTGCATCTCGCCAGACCTCCTTTACGACTGGTTCACGGCACTCAGGAACTCGTCGATCGACAGCGCGCTCAGCGTCTGGAACTTGGCGCTCCCGCGGGCGCCGAGCGCCACGGAGACCCTGGCGATCGTTGCGGTGTCCGGCGCCTCGACCACGTTGACGAAGTCGTAGGGGCCGAGGGTCGCCCACTGATGCAGCACCTTCGCGCCGAGCTCCTCGATGTCGGTGTTCACCTCCCGGATCCGGTCCGGGTTCGACTTCAGCGTCTGGACGCCCTGCGCCGTCAGGTTCGAGAGCAGGATGTAGGTCGGCATGCGCGGCTCCTTTCGTGGCTCATGCGCGTGACTCTATTTCGTCGGCTGCCCTCGCCCACGGGGTGCGGTCAGTCCCTTCCGGACGGGGCCGACGCGCGCCACCTGGTCGAAATAGAGCTGGGCGGCGGCGAGCAGGACGAGCGGGATCAGGAGCAGGGCCGCGATGAACGCCGCGACGCTCCCAGCGGAGTCGCCGAACTGCACGAGCAGGTACTGCAGGACGCCCGCACTCACGAAGGCGACGATCACGATCGCCGCCAGCGATCCCAACGCGTGGACGAAGTCCGCACGGCCGAGCTCGATCGCACGCCGTAGCGCCGCGCTCAGCTCGAGCTCCTCGGCGACGGCGGCGGGCACCGCGAGGCCGACGAGCGCGAACCACATGAGGGCCGGCAGGATCAGGATCGTTGCGAGGAACGGGACCGGCAGAAGCACGAGGAGGCCGAGCACGAAAGCGGTCACGAGCGTGCGGCGCGGCGGCCGACGGCCGACCGCGAGCACCGACGCTCCGACGTACGAGATGCTCACCGCCGGCGCGCCGACGAGCAGGGCGAAGGCGAGCCTCGCCACGCGCGAGACGCCCGAGTCGGCAACCACGGTGAGCGCGATCCCGGCGAGCGTCGGCGGCACTCCGATCAGGAGCGTCGACCGGAACCGCCGCCCGTACAGCCGCATCGACTCTGCCACGAGCTGGCCGGCGGTGCGCTCCGCAGGCGGCGCGGGGGGCGGCAAGCCCTTCTGAGCCCCGGAGGCCACGGCGAGACGCTAGCCCGGCGTTCACCTTTCCGGGGGAGGCACCTGTTTTTGGCGTCACCCAACCTTGGTGTGAACCAGGAATTTCTGCGGTGATTGCGGCGAAATCGACCTCGACGCTCCTCCCCTGGCGGCTGGCCGTCCTGCTCGGCGTCGCCGTCCTCGTCCTCTCCGGCGCCATGGCCCAGTCGGCCGGTGCGAAGCCGAAGCGGAAGGCGAAGCCGGCCCCGACGTTCGGGCTCTTCAAGTGCCATGTAGAGGACGACGGGAGCCAGCACGGGAACTGCGGCGACCCCGAGCCGCCGCCTCCGGCGCCGGCCCCTCCGCCCCAACCGCCCGCTCCCCCGGCTCCGCCGCCCCCAACTACGCCGCCGCCGCCGCCGCCCGCGCCGGAGCCGCCCGCTCCAGCTCCGCCGGCACCCGAGCCTCCGGCTCCGCCCCCTCCGGCGCCCGAGCCGGCGGCTCCGGACGAGCTCGCGACGGCGATGCCGGAGCTCGTCGACGCACAGTCGGCGCCCGTCGCGCCCCCGGTGGGCGGCCCGCCGCGCGCCGACGATCCCAGGCCCCCACAGCCTTCGACGCCTCCGACTCACCACCAGACGCAGTCCCCGACGACGGGCGTCGTGCCCGACTCGCGCCCGATCGACCTCGGCTCCACGGCGGCGCCCGCGCCCACCGCGCCGGCGGCGGCCGGCGGCGGCGAGTTCGAGAACTCGACCGACGGCTGGGAGGGTGAGAACGCGGCCCTCTCGCTCGTCCGCGGCGTCGAAGGCCGCGGTGTCCGCGTCTCGCGCGTGACGACCGGGCAAACCTTCGCCTTCTACGCCAGGAAGGCGCTGCGGCCGCACAGGGCCGGCGCTCCCTACAAGGTGCGGGCGTTCGTCCGAAGCGTGAGCCCCGGCATGTTCGTCTGCCTTCGCGCGGAGGAGCACACGAGCGGGCCGACGATCACGACCGAGCGCTGTGTCCCGGCCACCTCCGGCTGGCAGCGGGTGAAGCTCCTCGGGCGGTCGTCCGGCAAGGGCACGAAGGTCTCGTTCTCACTCCACGTGATGGCGGCCCTCGGCGGCAAGAGCTTCGACGTCGACGGCTTCCGGCTCGGCTGATCAGCCGATGCGTACACTCGGCGCGTGGGTTTCAGCGTCGTGCGGTCGGAGGAGCTCGAGTGGATTACCCGCCCGCCTGAGCCAGGCGGCGCTGATCGCCACGTCGCGGGCGTCACGGACGCGGCGGGCCTGAAGCACACCCGCGCTAACCTCTGGCGCTACGAGCCCGGGGCGCGAGGGCGGCGCCACAAGGACCTGCTCCAGGAGGAGACGTTCGTCGTCGTCCGCGGCTCGCTGGCGATGTACCTCGGCGACCCGCCCGAGCGCCACGAGGTCGGCCAGGGCAGCCTGATCCACGTCGAGGCCGGGACGCCACTCCAGATCGTGAACGAGAGCGGCGAGGATCTCCTCCTCTACATCCACGGCGCCCCGCCAGAGCGCGGGCACGCCGAGTTCCTGGACTCCGCCGTCTAGCGAATCGTAGGATCGCCGCGTGGCGACAGTCCTCTGCGTCCTCTACGACGATCCCGTGGACGGGTACCCAACGTCGTACCCGCGCGACGACGTCCCGACGATCGAGCGCTACTACGACGGCCAGACGACCCCGACGCCAGAAGCGATCGACTTCACGCCGGGCGAGCTCCTCGGCAGTGTCTCCGGCGAGCTCGGCCTGAGGAAGTTCCTCGAGGACCGCAGTCACCGTTTCGTCGTCACGTCCGACAAGGACGGACCGGACTCGATCTTCGAGCGCGAGCTTCGCGAAGCGGAGATCGTGATTTCACAGCCGTTCTGGCCGGCGTACCTGACCGCGGAGCGGATCGCGAACGCTCCCAAACTGAAGCTGGCACACACGGCTGGAATCGGCTCCGACCACGTCGATCTCCAGGCGGCGATCGACCGCGGGATCACGGTCACCGAGGTGACGTACTCGAACAGCATCAGCGTCTCCGAGCACGTGGTCATGCTGATCCTCTCTCTCGTGAGGAACTATCTGCCTGCACACCGATGGGTCCTCGACGGCGGCTGGAACATCGCGGATTGCGTCTCGCGCTCGTACGACCTCGAAGGGATGCAGGTCGGCACCGTCGCCGCGGGCCGGATCGGCTCGGCCGTGCTCCGCAGGCTGAAGCCCTTCGAGGTCGGACTCCACTACACCGACCGCCACCGGCTCCCGCCGGAGGTGGAGGAGGAGCTCGGCGTGACGTTCCACGAGGACGTCCAGTCGCTCGTATCGGTCTGTGATGTCGTCACGATCAACGCGCCGCTCCACCCCGAGACGGAGCACATGTTCGACGACGAGCTGATCTCGAAGATGAAGCGCGGCGCCTATCTCGTGAACACAGCGCGCGGAAAGATCTGCGATCGCGACGCGGTGGCGCGAGCGTGCGAGTCGGGCCAGCTGGCGGGCTACGCGGGCGACGTCTGGTTCCCGCAGCCGGCGCCTCAGGAGCACCCCTGGCGGACGATGCCGTACCACGGGATGACACCCCACACGTCCGGGACGAGTCTCTCCGCGCAGGCGCGCTACGCGGCCGGGACCCGCGAGGTCCTCGAGTCCTGGTTCGAGGGGCGGCCGATCCGCGACGAGTACCTGATCGTCGACGCCGGACGGCTCGCCGGCGCAGGCGCGCACTCGTACAGCGAGGGCGATGCCACGGGCGGCTCCGAAGAGGCCGCCCGGTTCAGCGCAGGCTGAGCGGCCCTAGGCGACGGCCGGCGCGGCAGCGGCGGCCTTCGTGAAGACGAGCTCGCCGTTCTCCGCGTCCACGAGCACCGTGTCGCCCTCGGCGAAGTCCCCTTCGAGCAGCCGTAGCGCGAGGGGATTCTCGACCAGCCGCTGGATCGCCCGCTTGAGCGGTCGCGCGCCGTAGGTCGGATCCCACCCCGTCTCGACGAGCTGCTCCTTCGCCGCGTCCGTGACCTCGAGGCCGAGGCCGCGCTCGGTCAGCCGGTCGCGCAGCCGCCGGAGCTGCAGCTCGACGATCGCGCCGAGCTGCTCCTTCGAAAGCGGGTGGAACTCGACGACCTCGTCGATCCGGTTCAGGAACTCCGGTCGGAAGAACTCGCGCAGCGCCTCGGCCGACCGCAGGTTGGAGGTCATGATGATCACGGTGTTCCGGAAGTCGACGGTGCGGCCCTGGCCGTCGGTCAGCCGGCCGTCGTCGAGGATCTGGAGCAGGACGTCGAAGACCTCCATATGCGCCTTCTCGATCTCGTCGAGGAGGAGCACCGAATACGGCCGGCGGCGGACCGCCTCCGTGAGCTGGCCGCCCTCCTCGAACCCGACGTAGCCGGGCGGCGCGCCGACCAGGCGAGCCACCGTATGCCGCTCCTGATACTCGGACATGTCAAGCCGGACCATGGCCCGCTCGTCATCGAAGATGAACTCGGCAAGGGCCCGGGCGAGCTCGGTCTTGCCGACGCCGGTCGGGCCGAGGAAGACGAACGAGCCGATCGGGCGGTTCGGATCCTGGAGACCGGACCGCGCTCGCCGGAGCGCATTGGCCACGGCCGAGACCGCCTCGTCCTGGCCGATCACCCGCTCGTGCAGCCGCTCCTCCATCTGGATCAGCTTCTCCGTTTCCCCCTCCAGGAGCCGGTCGACCGGAATGCCCGTCCAGCGCGCAACGACAGCCGCAACGTCGTCCTCGTCGACCTCCTCCTTGACCATGGGGTTCTCGATCGGCGCGCCGTCGCGCTCCGCGAGCTCCTTCTCGAGTTGCGGCAACTCGCCGTGGCGGATCTCGGCGGCGCGGGTGAAGTCGCCGGCGCGCTCGGCGCGCTCGAACTCCATGCGCAGCTCGTCGATCCGGGCGATCACCTCCTTGACGCGCTCGAGCGCGTCCTTCTCGGTCGACCAGCGAGCGGCGAGCTCGTCACGGCGCTCCTTCGCCTCGGCCAGCTCGCGCTCGACCGGCTCGCGCACCTCGTCGGACTCCTTGCCGATGGCGGCGAGCTCGATCTCGAGCTGGCGCACGCGGCGCTCCGCTTCGTCGAGCTCGATCGGCGACGAGTCAATCTCCATCCTGAGGCGCGACGCGGCTTCGTCCACGAGGTCGATCGCCTTGTCGGGCAGCTGCCGGTCCGAGATGTACCGGTCGGAGAGCACAGCGGCCGCGACCAGCGCGGCGTCGCGGATCCGCACGCCGTGGTGGGCCTCGTAGCGCTCCTTCAGGCCGCGGAGGATCGCGATCGTGTCCGCCACGGACGGCTCGCCGACGAAGATCGGCTGGAAGCGCCGCTCGAGCGCCGCGTCCTTCTCGATCTGCTTGCGGTACTCGTCGAGCGTCGTCGCCCCGATCGCGCGCAACTCGCCGCGCGCGAGCATCGGCTTGAGCATGTTCGCGGCGTCGACGGCGCCCTCGGCGGCGCCGGCGCCGACGATCGTGTGGAGCTCGTCGATGAAGAGGACGATCTGGCCCTCGGAGCGCTGGATCTCGGTCAGCACCGCCTTCAGGCGCTCCTCGAACTCGCCGCGGTACTTCGAGCCGGCGAGCAGCGACCCGATGTCGAGCGCCCAGACACGCTTGCCCTTCAGGCCCTCCGGGACGTCGCCGGCGACGATCCGCTGTGCGAGCCCCTCGGCGATCGCGGTCTTGCCGACCCCGGGGTCGCCGATCAGCACCGGGTTGTTCTTCGTCCGGCGAGAGAGCACCTGGATCACCCGGCGGATCTCCTCGTCGCGGCCGATGACCGGGTCGAGCTTCCCGGCCTCGGCGAGCTCGGTCAGGTCGCGGCCGAACTTCTCCAGCGCCTGGTAGCTGCCCTCCGGATCCTGGCTCGTGACGCGCTGGCCGCCGCGGACCTGCTCGAGCTTCGCGACGAGCTGGTCACGCGGAACCACGTCGAGCGCCAGCAGCAGGTGCTCTGTCGAGACGTACTCGTCTTGCAGCGAGCGCGCTTCTTGCGAAGCGCGCTCGAGGGCCTCGGAGAACGCACGCGAGACCGTGGGCTGCTGCTGAGCGCCTTGGGTCGCAGGCTTGCCGCGCAAGGACGTCTCGGCTTCGGCGCGCAACGCAGCCGTATCCGGCACCAGTTGCTGCGGCAGCTCCTGGTCGAGGAGCGCGAGCAGCAGGTGCTCGGGATAGATCTCCGGGTTGCCCATCCGGCGCGCCAGCTCCTGGGCGGCGCCGACGGCCTCCTGTGACTTGATCGTCAGCTTGTTGAAATCCATCTACTGAACCCTCCGCACCGGCAGCGTCGGCTCCTCCCAGAGCACGAGCTCCCGCTTGTACTGGCGCTCGATGTCGCGCATGCGCTCGCGCATCTCACGCTCCATCCGGTCAACCCGCCGGTGCATGCGCTTCAGCTGATCCTCGAGCCGCAGCACCATCTCGACGCCGGCGAGGTTCAGCCCGAGCTCCGTGGTCAGCTGCTGGATCAGGCGCAGCCGCTCGATGTCGGACTCCGAGTAGAGGCGCGTGTTGCCGGAGGTGCGCTTCGGCCGGACGAGGCCCTTCTGCTCGTAGATCCGCAGCGTCTGCGGATGCATGCCGACGAGATCGGCCGCCACGCTGATCATGTAGCGCCCCTTGTCATCCATCAGCGTGTCCCCCTGAGCTGCTCGTACAGCTCGCGCTGCTTCTTCGACAGCTTCTTCGGCACCTCGAGCTTCAGCCGCGCGAGGACATCGCCCTTGCCGCCCTTCAGCTTCGGCGCGCCGCGACCCTTGATCTTCAAGAGCTTCCCGTGCTCGGAGCCCGCCGGCACCTTCATCGAGACGGGACCGTCCGGCGTCGGGACGTCGACCTCGGTGCCGAGCGCGGCGTCGGCCGGCGACAGCGGCACGTCGACGACAAGGTCGGCGCCGCGGCGCTCGTAAATCGGCGACGGCTCGACGCGCGTGACGACGAAGAGGTCCCCGGCGGGGCCGCCGCTCGCCCCGGCCTCGCCCTTGCCCTTGAGGCGAACGCGCGTGCCGTCCTTGACGCCGGCGGGGATCTTCACCGAATAGCGCTTCGTGCGGCGCTCGCGGCCCGAGCCGTGGCAACGCGGACAGGGATCCTCGATCACGGTGCCGTTCCCGCGGCAGCGCGGGCAGGGCTGCGAGAGCGCGAAGAGCCCCTGCGACTCGGAGACGACGCCGCGGCCGCGGCACTCCGGGCAGATCTTGGGCGACGTCCCGGGCTTGGCGCCCGAGCCGCCGCAATCGCTGCAGGCCGTCTCGACTTCGACCGGAATCTTCGTCTCGATCCCCTTCAGCGAGTCCTCGAAGGACAGGTTCACCTGCACCTCGAGGTCGGCGCCGCGCTGCGGCTGGGCGCGCTGCTGGCGACCGGCACCGCGCCCGAACAGCCCGCCGAAGAGATCGCCGAGGTCCCCGAGGTCGCTGATGTTGAAGTCCCCGAAGTCGTACGTGCCGCCGCGCGGATCGAAGCCGCGGCGGCCGTCGGCGGAGCCGAACTGGTCGTAGGCCTTGCGCTTCTCCGGGTCCGAGAGCACGTCGTAGGCGTGCTGGACCTCCTTGAACCGCTCCTCCGCGGCGGCGTCCCCGGCGTTTCGGTCCGGGTGGTGCTCCCGCGCAAGCTTGCGGTAGGCCTTTTTGATCTCGTCGGCCGAAGCGCCCTTCGAGACCCCGAGGGCGCCGTAGAGATCCTTAGTCGCCGCCACGCGCAATCACCACGCGCGCCGGGCGGATCACCCGGTCGCCGAGCCTGTAGCCCTTCTGCAGCACCTCGATCACGGTGCCCTCCTCGGCCTCGGACGGCTGCGAGAGCAGGGCTTCGTGGACGTGAGGGTCGAACCTGCCCTCGGTCGGGACCTCCTCGACCCCTTCCTTGCGGAGGATGTCGGCGAAGGAGCGCGCGACGAGCGCCACGCCCTCCTCCAGCTCGGCCTCCTCGTGGGCGTGCGCGGCCTCGAGCGCCCGCTCCAGGTCGTCGAGCACCGGGACGAGCTCCTTCACCAGCCGCTCGTGGGCACGCGTGACCAGGCTCTGCTGGTCACGCGCGACCCGCTTGCGGTAGTTGTCGAACTCCGCCTGGAGGCGCTGGAGCGTGTCGAGCAGCTCGTCGCGCTCCTTGCGGACCGACTCGAGCTCGTCGACGTCGGGCTCGACCTGCTCGTGCTGCTCCTCGTCCGTCCGAACGTCGTCCGTCATTACGAGGTCTTCGCCTCCTCCTCGTCGATCACCTCGTAGTCGGCCTCCTCGACGACCTCGTCGTCGGAGCCGGCCGTCGCGTCACCGTTGCCGCCGGACGCGGAGGCCGCCTGCTGGGCGGTCGCCTGCGCGTAGACGGCCTCGGCCAGCTTCTGCGAGGCCTCCTGGAGCGCCTCCGTCTTCGCGCGGATCTCGTTCACGTCGTCCGACTCGAGGACGCCCTTGAGCTCCATCACGCGACCCTCGATCGTCGAAGCGTCGGACTCGTCGAGCTTGTCGCGATGCTCCTTGAGGGTGCGCTCCGTCTGGTAGGCCAGCGACTCGGCCACGTTCCGCGCGTCGGCGAGGTCACGCAGCTTGCGTGCCTCGTCCGCGTGCGCCTCGGCGTCGCGGATCATCTGCTGGACCTCCTCCTCCTTCAGGCCCGAGCCGCCCTCGATCCGGATCTGCTGCTCGTTGCCCGTCCCGAGGTCCTTCGCGGAGACGTTGATGATTCCGTTCGCGTCGATGTCGAACGCGACCTCGATCTGCGGCATGCCCCGCGGCGCCGGCGGAATGCCGACGAGCTGGAACTTGCCGAGCGTCTTGTTGTAGAGCGCCATCTCCGACTCGCCCTGCAGGACGTGGACCTCGACCGACGGCTGGTTGTCCTCGGCCGTCGTGAACGTCTCCGCCTTCTTCGTCGGGATCGTCGTGTTGCGCTCGATCAGGCGGGTGAAGACGCCGCCCTTCGTCTCGATGCCCAGCGACAGCGGCGTGACATCGAGCAGGAGGATGTCCTTGACCTCGCCCTTGAGGACGCCGCCCTGGATCGAGGCGCCGACTGCGACGACCTCGTCGGGGTTGACGCCCTTGTGCGGCTCCTTGCCCGTCAGCTCCTTCACCTTGTCGACCACCGCCGGCATCCGGGTCATGCCGCCGACGAGGACGACGTGGTGGATGTCCTTGGGGTCGAGCCCGGCGTCCGCGAGCGCCTGCTTCGTCGGGGCGACGGTCCGCTCGAGCAGGTCCGCGGTCAGCTCGTTCAGCTTCGCGCGGGTGAGCTGGAGGTCGAGGTGCTTCGGGCCGTCCTGCGTCGCTGTGACGAACGGCAGGTTGATCTGCGTCGTCATGGTCGACGACAGCTCGATCTTCGCCTTCTCGGCGGCCTCGTAGAGGCGCTGGAGCGCCATCCGGTCAGCGGCCAGATCGATGCCCTGGTCCTTCTTGAACTCCGCGACCATCCAGTCGACGATCGCCTTGTCGAAGTTGTCGCCGCCGAGGTGGTTGTCGCCGCTCGTGGCGTGGACCTCGAGCGTCGCCGTCTCGGCGTCGTACTCGAGCACCGAGACGTCGAACGTCCCGCCGCCGAGGTCGAAGACCAGGATCTTCTGGTCCTCCTCCTTCTCGAGGTTGTAGGCGAGGGCGGCGGCCGTCGGCTCGTTGATGATCCGGAGGACGTTGAGGCCGGCGACCTTGCCGGCGTCCTTCGTCGCCTCGCGCTGCGCGTTGTTGAAGTAGGCCGGGACGGTGACGACCGCGTCGGTCACCGACTCGCCGAGGTACGCCTCGGCGTCCGCCTTCAGCTTCTGGAGGATCATCGCGGAGATCTCCGGCGGCGCGTACTCCTTGCCGCCCGCCTTGACGCGAACGTCGCCGTTCGGGCCCTCGACGACCTCGTACGGGACGATCTTCATCTCCTCGTCGACCTCCGAGTACTTGCGCCCCATGAAGCGCTTGATCGAGAAGATCGTGTTCTGCGGGTTCGTCACCTGCTGGCGCTTGGCCGGCGGGCCGACGAGACGCTCGCCGTCACCCGTGAACGCGACGACGGACGGCGTGGTGCGGCCGCCCTCGGCGTTCGGGATCACGGTCGGCTCGCCGCCCTCCAGCACCGCCATGCAGGAGTTCGTGGTGCCAAGATCGATACCGATTGTCTTTGCCATGTGACCTCCGTGGTCTTGAGTCTGCGGAACGGAAAAAATCTAAGCCCTAGTGTAGCAAGGTGAAGACCGCTAATCTCCGCTGGCCGGTGGCCGACTCTCGCGTTCAGGAATACGCCCGACTGCTCGTCGAGCGCTCGGTCGACGTCCAGCCGGGGTGGCAAGTGATGGTGATCTCGCAGCCGTACGCGAGGCCGCTGCTCGAAGAGGTGATCCGGCTGATCGGCCGCCGCGAGGCGTACCCGATCGTCCGGTTCAGCTACGCGATGGAGCAGCTCCCGTTCGTCTGGACCTGGGCGAGGGAGGCGCCGCTCGAGCTGGTCGGGCAGGTCGCGCCCGTCGACCAGCACGTCTGGGACAACGTCGACGCCTGGATGCTGCTCGGCGCGCCGGAGAACCCGCGCGCCGGCGCCGACGTCCCGACGGAGAAGCGCGACGCGATCAACAAGGCGCACGCGCCCTTCCTCCAGCGCCGCCTTCGAATGGAGATCCCCTGGGTCACCTGCCGCTTCCCCTCACCCTCGCTCGCCCAGGAGGCCGGAATGACCAACGAGCAGTTCGAGGACTTCCTCTACGGCGCCGTGCTGCTCGACTGGGACGCCGAGGGCGAGAAGATGAAGAAGATCAAGGACCGCTTCGACCGGGCCGATGAAGTCCGAATCGTGGGCGCCGAAACCGATCTCCGCTTCAGCCTCGGGGGCCGCGAGGGCGAGATCGACGACGGACACGCCAACATGCCGGGCGGCGAGGTCTTCTACAGCCCGGTCGAGGAGTCGACCGAGGGGGTCGTCAGCTTCCTCGAATACCCGGCCTATCAGGAGCCCGACCTCGTCGAGGGCGTCCGGATGCGCTACGAGGGGGGCAAGGTCGTCGAGGCGTCGGCATCCGCCAACGAGGAGGCGCTGATCGCAAAGCTCGACCGCGACGACGGCTCCCGGACCCTTGGCGAGTACGGGATCGGCTGCAACCCGGGAATCCAGCGGTACATGAAGAACACGCTGTTCGACGAGAAGATGTACGGGACGATCCACCTCGCGATCGGCGCCGGCCTTCCGACGATCGGCGGGAAGAACTTGAGCGCCGTCCACTGGGACATGGTCAAAGACCTCCGGAACGGAGGGCGCATCGAGTGCGACGGCGACGTGGTGCAGGAAAACGGTGAGTGGACCTTCTGACCGCGTAGAGCTCGCCGACTACGACCCGAGCTGGGCCGAGGCCTTCGAGGAGGAGAAGGGACGGCTGACCGCGGTCTTCGACGGCCACGCGGTCGGGATCGAGCACGTCGGCTCCACCTCGGTGCCCGAGCTGTGTGCCAAGCCGATCGTCGACGTGCTGGTGGGACTGCGCGAGCTTGAGCTTTCTGACGAGCAGATCGCAGCGATGCAGCAGCTCGGCTATGAGTACCTCGACGAGTACGGCCTGCCCGGGCGGCTCTTCTTCCGCAAGCAGCCGGGCACGCACCACGTCCACGTCGTCCGGTACGGCGGCGAGCACTGGGACCGCCAGCTCACCTTCCGCGAGGCGCTGCGCACCAACGCGGAGGAACGGCGACGCTACGACGCCTTCAAGCGCAGGCTCGTTGCGGAAGGCCACCCCCGTCAGGTCTACACGGAGCTCAAGACACCGTTTATCCGGGAGATCGAGGACCGGGCGCGGGCGCGGGGCGTCGAACCAGCCGCCTGAGCGTCGAGGCGGCGGCAGGCTCGGCCAGGATGATCCCGGCGAGGATCGCGGCGCAACCGGCGAGTCCGATCGCGCCGATCCGGTCGCCTGCGAAGAGATAGCCGGCGAGCCCCGCGAACACCGTCTCGAGCGAGAAGACGATCGCGATCCGCGTCGCGCTGACGCGCCGCTGCGCCCAGACCTGCACGAGGTAGGCGAACGCGACGGCGAAGAGACCCGTGACGAGGATCGCCGACCACACGGTCCACCCGCGCGGAACCGAGAGGTCTCCGAGCGCGACCGCGACGACGAGGAACCCGACCCCCGCCGTGGCGACTTCGACGAAGGTGAGGCCGAAGGCGTCGTAGCGGTTCGCATAGCGCTCGACCATCAAGATCTGGAGCGCCTGCGCCACGGTGCTCAGAAGCACCAACAGGTCGCCGGCACCCGACCCCTGCGGGACGCCCGACAGGAGCGCGAGGCCGAGCAACGCCACTGCCACCGCGAGCCAGAGCTCGCGCGGGATCGGCGTCTGAAAGAGCGCGAGGCCGAGGAGCGGCGTGAAGAGGACGTAGAGCCCAGTGATGAAGCCGGCATTCGTGACGGTGGTGCGCTCGAGCCCGGCCGTCTGCAGCCCGATCCCGAGCGCGATCAGCAGCCCGAGCACGGCCCCCGCGAGCAGGCCGTCCCGCCCGAGCCCCCGAAGGCGCCGAGCGGCCGGGACGGCGAGCGCGCCCGTGGCGACCAGGTAGCGGAGTGCGAGGAACGCCGTCAGCGGATACAGCTCGACCGCGTCCTTGACCTGGACGAAGGTGAGGCCCCAGACCGCCGTGACGAGGATCAGCGCGGCGGTCGCCACGTCTATGTCGTGCGCTAGTCGGGCTTGCCGCTCATCGCCCAGACGGCGACGACGTAGGCCAGGAGCACGAGGACCGCGATCACGCTTCCGATCCGCGCGAGCACGCTCGTCTCCCGGCCGCCACGGCCGAGCTGGCGGACGCCGAGCCCGGTCAGGATGATCGAGAGCAGCAGGAGGATCCCGCCGAGGTCGGCCGTGAGGTAGCCGATGCCGAGCCAGCCCGGCTCGTCCTCGCCGCTGAAGCCCTCCTTCGAGTAGATCCACTCCGCGCCGATGCGCATCACGAACCACGCCGGGAGCGCGATGAAGACGAGCGCACGGAAGCCGAGGCGGGAATACCACGCCGACTCCCGGTTCCAGCCAAGCAGGAGCGCGATCACGGCGGTGACGAGGCCGCCGACGAGGAGCGCCGCGCCGACCACGTGCACGAGTAGCGGGAAGTTCCAGTCGTCGGGCCTGATGCTCGCGACGAGGCTCATGCGCCGGGCTTGTAGATCATGTCGATGAGGATCAGGACGACGGCCAGGGACGAGATGACGTTCAGCCACATCGCCCGGCGGTCCTGAAGCCGAACCCGAAGCTCCTCACTCGGCTGGTCGCCCCGGCCCTCGCCGTCGAGCCGTGCCGCGAGCTTCGCCGCCTTGGCGTAGGTCTGGCCGCCTCGCTGGCCGGTGCCCGCGGCGACCAGCCAGAGCGCCAGCGCGATCAGCACCCAGCCGTCCCAGACCTGGTACGCGTCGGCGTCGATCGCGAGCCAGAGGCCGAAGACGAGCGTCCCCATCGTCCCGATCACGACGAGGACGTTGGCCGGCTTCGCCACGCGGAAGTAGCGCAGCGATTCGACCGGCCGGTTGACGCTCCGCGCCGCGACCGCCACGAACCAGAAGACGACGAGCGCGGACACGAGCGCGAACGCCGAGAAGACGTGCAGGAAGAGGAGCCAGTCGTAGAACTCCACCGCGCTGCGAACCTATCGAATTGCCGCCGCCTAGGTGGCCGGGTCCTCCTGCCAGCCCCCGACGTCGACGGGCTGGTCGCTCGCGCCCTGCTCGTCGATCGCCGCCTGCGTCGGGTCGGGCGCGTCCTCCTGAGGCCCGTGTTCCGGTGCGGGCGGGATGTCCATCTCCTGGCGGTCGTCGTCGGGCTCGGGCACGTCCTCGCGTGCGTCCTCTTGCTCGGTCATCTGCTCCTCCTTTCAGGGGGGAGGGAGGGCGCCGCTGCCGGCGCCCTCCAGCGGGGAGTCCACTTCAGCTCGCCTCGTCGCCCGTGCCGCCGACGTCCTCGTCGTCCAGCTCCACGGCTGGACCGCTGCCGGGGCCACCTTCCAGATCCTCGTCGTCGACGCCGCCGAGCCCGCCCTCCTCGGGGGCCGGATCGCCTTCCTGCTGCCAGCTCGACACGTCGTTTCTCCTTTCGGGGAGTGGGTACGCACGGTGTCGGAGAGGCACGAGGAAACCACGAGCTAGGGTCTTTGTCCGTATGAGTTCGCTCACCGACGGCTGGAACCGCGAGATCAAGAGCGTCCGGATCTCGGTCACGGACAAGTGCAACTTCCGTTGCCGCTACTGCATGCCGGCCGAAGGCCTGGATTGGCTCGCGCGCGACGAGCTCCTGACCTTCGAGGAGCTGGCACGGGTGACGCGGGTGCTGGCCTCGATGGGCGTCGACGAGGTTCGCCTGACCGGCGGCGAGCCGCTTGCACGGAAGGACCTGCCGACGCTCGTCGCCAAGCTCGCGGAGATCCCAGGGGTCGACGACCTCTCGCTGACGACGAACGGCGTCCTGCTCGACCGCTTCGCCGGCCCACTGGTCGAGGCAGGGCTGAAGCGCCTCAACGTCTCGCTCGACTCGCTGTCGCACGTCCGGTTCGCGGAGATCACGCGCCGGGACGCGCTCGACCGAGTGCTCGCCGGCCTGGAGGCGGCGGAGCAGTACGCCGAGCTCCGGCCGATCAAGGTGAACTGCGTCGCGATCCGCGGCTTCACCGAGGACGAAGTGCCAGCACTGGCCGAGCTCGCCCGCCGTAAGCCCTACGTCGTCCGGTTCATCGAGTTCATGCCGCTCGACGCCGAGGAGCGATGGTCGGGCGACGACGTCCTCACCGGCGCCGAGATCCGCGCGCTGATCGAGGAACGCTGGCCGCTCGAGGAGATCCCGGCGAAACCGTCCTCCACGGCCCGCCGCTTCCGGTTCGCCGACGGCGCCGGGGAGATCGGATTCGTGAACCCGGTGTCGGAGCCGTTTTGCTCCTCGTGCGACCGGATTCGGCTCACCGCCGACGGGCAGCTCCGGACCTGTCTCTTCTCGCGCCGGGAGTGGGATCTGAAGACACCTCTACGCGAGGGTGCCTCCGACGAGGAGCTCGCGGAGCTCATCCGCTGGGCGGTGCGGCACAAGGAGCTCAAGCACAAGATCAACGACCCCGGCTTCGTCCGCGCGTCACGCTCTATGTCCCAGATCGGCGGCTAGCCCTTCACCCCTAGCCGGACTCGGTAGCCGAGCACCCACGGGATCCGCTCGCCGCCGACGACCGACCGCACGACCTCCTCGAGACGCGTCAGGCCGAGGTCTTCCTCCGAGGCGCCGAGCGCCAACAGCTCCGGCACGAGGCCGAGGCTTCGGGCCAGCCCGAGGATCCGGTCGGCGTCGACCTCGGCCGTGTCCTCGAACACGGCCTCGCGCGCATAGGTGAACAGCCCGCTCTCTTGGATGGCGTCGAGGTGCGTGTGCTTCGGCGTCCGCGTCCAGCCCGCCTCGACTCGGTGCTCGTCGCGGACCTGACGCCGAAGCTTCAGATGCTCGGTGAAAGCAGCGTCGACCTCCGGGTGGACGAGCGGCGGCATGTCGAAGTCGTACGCGGCGAAGACGCCCCCCTGGCGAAGCAGGCGGTCGGCCTCGGCGAGTGTCGCCTCGCGATCCATCCAGTGGAACGACTGCGAGCACGTGACGAGATCGGCGGTGCCGCCCTCCAGACCCGTCTCGGCGGCAAAGGCTTCGACGAAGCGGACGTTCATCTCGGCGGTCTGCGCTCTCGCGACTGCGAGCATCGCCGGGTTCGGCTCCACCCCGATCACCTCGTCGGCGCGCAACGCCCACGCCCTCGTGGACAAGCCGGTGCCGGAGCCGAGGTCGACGACCCTTCGCTGGCGCTCGCCCCCTGCATAGCGGGCCAGCGCAGCGAGGAGGTCCTCCGGCGGCGACGGCCGGTAGGCGTCGTAGTGATCGGCGAAACCGGCCCGTAGATAGCCGCTTTGCTCGATCGCCTGGACGCTGAACTTGGTCATCTTCTGGTGAACTCCGGGTGTCTGAATAGAATCAGCGAATGGCTTCCGGCTACGCCGCCGCCGAGCGCCACCAGGTCCTTCCACGTGGCTGGCGCGACCTTCTCCTCCAACTCGGAATCTGGTTCGGGTTCATCCTCGCGTACCAGATTCCCCGGGGGATTGCCGACCGCAGCCCCGCGGTCGCCTTCCACAACGGGCGTGAGGTCATCGACTTCGAGTCGAGGGTCACGGGCATGTGGGAGCTCACGCTGCAGAGTTGGACGCAGTCGTCGCACGTGCTCGGCGTGATGGTTTCCTGGACCTACTGGGTCTCGCAGTTCGGCGTCGTCGGCCTGGCGTTGCTCTGGGTCTACCTGCGCCGCTACGAGCACTTCATCCGGTTCCGGAACGTCCTGATCCTCTCGAACGTGCTCGGCCTCGTGGGCTATGCGGTGCTGCCCACGGCGCCGCCACGGATGTTCCCGGAGCTCGGCTTCGTCGACACGCTCGCCAGCCTCGGCACGCCCAACCACGGCTCCTGGCTCGTGGAGATCACGGCGAACCCGTATGCGGCGATGCCGAGCCTGCACGCCGCCGACTCGCTGCTCGTCGGCGTCGTACTCGCGTGCCTCGTCCGTCCGCTCTGGCTGAAGGTGCTCTGGCTGCTGTGGCCGGCCTGGGTCTGGTTCGCCGTAATGGCGACCGCGAACCACTTCTGGCTCGACATCCTCGGCGGGATCCTGGTCGCGAGCATCGCAGCGGCGATCGTCTACCGGCGCCCGCTGCGCCGGGCGCTGAGCCCGGCACCGGCCTAGCGCCCGTGGCGCGCGACAGCGCGGCTGCCCGCGTCAAGGACGGCTACACCACCGGCGCGCGCAGGCTCGCCACGCACGCGATCGGCGGACTGGCACGGACGCGCGTCACGCCGGACTTCCTTACCGCCCTCGGGATCACGATCTGCGGGCTCGGCGCCGTCGCGGTCTACTTCGAGTACCGGAACGAGATCCTCTGGTACTGGGCGGGCGCGATCCTTTTCTGGGGCGGCTCGCTCCTGGACATCCTCGACGGCGCACTTGCGCGCCAGAGCGGCAGGGGGACGCAGTTCGGCGCCTTCCTCGACTCGACCACCGACCGGGTCGGGGAAGCGGCGATGCTCGCCGCGATCGGCCTCGTGTTCGCGCGGCACGGCCAGGAGTTCGCGCTCGGAGCTGTCTTCGCCGCCATGGCGGGCTCGTTCATCGTCAGCTATACGCGGGCCCGTGCCGAGGCGCTCGGGCTCAAGGGCGACGTCGGAATCGGCAGCCGCGCCGAGCGCGTGTTCGTGATCGTCACCGGCCTCTTCCTCGCCCCGTGGGGCCTGCTCCCGTGGGCGGTGTACCTCCTGAACGTCACGGCCTGGATCACCGTCGTCCAGCGGATCGTCTCCGTTCGGCGGCAGCTGAAGCAGTTCTGAGGCCGAGGCGGCGACTCGGCGGCGCCGCCAGAGGTCGGTCGGCTTCGCCACCGAACCGCTATGCTTGCTAGCACTTGAGAGCTAGCAGAAGTGAGGTGCTCGTCCGGATGCCGGAGGAGCTCAAGCAGACTCTCGCCGGAGAGGTCGCACGAGCCGGCGCGAGCCTCAACGACGTCGCGGTGGGCATCCTTGCCTCGCGCTTCGCCGTCCCGTTCGAGCCGAGCGGCCGCAAGGGCGCGCCGCCGAAGGGCAAGGGCGACGTGCTGCTGCGCATGCCGCCGGCGCTCAAGGAGAAGCTGCAGACCCGCGCCGCGCAGCGCGGGCGCGGCGTGAATGACCTGATCGTGGAGATCCTGGGCGAGCGACTCGGCCTCGTCGCGCCCGCCAAGAGAAAGGAACGCATGGCAACGACGAACGGCAGCTCCCCCCGCAGCGAGGACAAGGTGCGCGTCGCCGTGATCGGCGTCGGGAACTGCGCCAACTCGCTGATCCAGGGGGTCGAGTACTACAAGGACGCGCCGGAGGAGGAGTTCGTCCCCGGCCTGATGCACGTCAACCTGGGCGGGTATCACGTCCGCGACATCGAGTTCACGGCGGCCTTCGACGTCACGACGGACAAGGTCGGCAAGGACCTATCCGAGGCGATCTGGGCTCATCCGAACGACACGTATCGCTTCGCCGACGTCCCCAAGCTGGGCGTGAAGGTCTCGCGCGGGATGACCCACGACGGGATCGGCAAGTACCTCGGTGAGGTGGTCGACAAGGCGCCGGGCGACACGGACGACGTCGTCCGGATCCTGCAAGAGACCGGCACCGATGTGGTCGTCAACTTCCTCCCGGTCGGGTCGGAAGAGGCGACTAAGTGGTACGCCGAGCAGATCCTGAACGCCGGCTGCGCGATGGTGAACTGCATGCCCGTCTTCATCGCGAAGGGCGGCTACTTCCAGAAGCAGTTCGAGGAGCGGGGGTTGCCGATCATCGGCGACGACATCAAGTCGCAGGTCGGCGCGACGATCACCCACCGGGTCCTGACGCAGATCTTCAAGGACCGCGGCGTGCGCCTCGACCGGACGATGCAACTGAACGTCGGAGGGAACTCGGACTTCCTGAACATGCTCGAGCGCGACCGCCTCGAGTCCAAGAAGGTCTCGAAGACGAACGCCGTCACCTCCGTCCTCGACTACGACCTGGGGGAAGAGAACGTCCACGTCGGGCCGTCGGACTACGTGCCCTGGCTCGCCGACCGCAAGTGGGCCTACATCCGGATGGAGGGGACGACCTTCGGGAACGTCCCCCTGAACCTGGAGCTCAAGCTCGAGGTCTGGGACTCGCCGAACTCCGCCGGGATCACGATCGACGCGGTGCGGCTCGCGAAGCTCGCGCTGAACAACGGGATCTCCGGCGCGCTGGAGGCGCCGAGCGCCTACCTGATGAAGTCGCCGTCGAAGCAGATCCCCGACGCCGAGGCGCACGATCTGGTCGAGCGCTTCATCTCGCAGAACGCGCGCAAGCCGGCGCGCGCCAAGGCCGGCGCGCAGGCCTAGTCCGCAAGCACTGCGTCAAGACAGGAGCAGGCGACGTTTGAAGAGGTAAAGGCAGGCCCGGAGAGGCGATCCGGGCCATGCCTTTACCAAGGGCGTGCGCGGCCTGAACCCTCCGGCCCCGCCTGGGGAGAGCCAAGCTCTCGTCGGTGCCTCCTCCAGAATCTATCGTGCATTTTCCTTGGTAAACGTCCAATTCTGTGTGCCTTTCCTGACGCAAATCGGCCGGTCAATGATCTTTCCGAATTTCAAGGTGCTTTCTTGATGGTTCAATCGCCGGAACCCCGGCGGTAGACTCGAGGTCCGTGGCGCTTCGCATCTGTCTCGTCACGCCGTTCGCATGGTCGCAGCCGCACGACGTGAACGAGCACGTCGCCGGCGCGGCCGCGGCCCTGCGCGAGCTCGGGCACGAGGTGAGTGTGCTGGCGCCGTCGAACCGCGCCGCGGACCTCCTCGCCGGACGGCGCGCGCTCCTCGACGGCGCCCGACGGGACGTGATCGCGCTCGGGCCCGCGGTGCCCATCTCGCGCCGCAGCAGGATCGGGCTCCCGGTCGGGGTCCGAGCGAACCTCGCCCTCGCGCTTGCGCGGGGCGACTTCGACGTGGTCCACGGCTTCGAACCCGGCCTGCCGAGCCTGTCCTACCTCGCGCTGCGCGACGCCCGCTCGCTCGCCGTCGCGACGTTCTTCTCGCTCGAGCGGCTCGGGTACCCGCCCGGAAAGGCGCAGCGCAAGCGGCTGCTCGCCCGGGTCGACGCACTCCTCGCCACGTCGGAGGCGACTGCCGAGGCAGCCGCGCTCCGCTTTCCCGGGGAGTTCCGGCAGGTGCCGATCGGAGTCGACACGGAGCTCTTCACCCACGGGCCAAAACGGGAGCTCGTCGTCTGCGAGTGGCGGACCGGGGAGCGACCGCTCACGCGGGCCGTGGTCTCGGTGCTCAAGGAGCTGCCGGACTGGGAACTCGTGCTCCTCCGGACGAAGCGGCTCTCCGGCCGTCCCTCGATCCCGCCCTCGGTGCGCGGGCGCGTCCACGTGCGGACCGCGCTCTCCGGGGCGGTGCGCGCACCGCTCCTAAACGAGGCTGCGATCTTCGTCCCCGCTCTCGACGGGCTCGCCCGAGTCCGGCTCGAGGCCGCGGCTGCAGGAGCCGCGATCGCGGCTCCACCCGGGATGCTGGACCAGCCGGCGCTGGCCGCTGCCGCCGTCGGACGGCTGGCGGACAACGACGAGCTCCGTGCGAGCGAGCAGGCGGCGGCGCGCGACGCGGCGGCGGGTCAGAGCTTCGCCGACCTGGGGCGGGAGCTCGACGAGCTGTACGGACGCCTCGGCGGCCGCCGGCGGACGAGAGGCCGTGCGTCCGACCCGCTCGCCGACCGGCCCTGGATCGACTGTGACCTCCACCTGCACACCTCGTGGTCGAGCGACTGCCTCGTCGAGCCGGCCGAACTCGTCGACCACGCGGTGGCGATCGGCCTCGGGGCGATCGCGGTCACCGACCACAACGAGTTCGGCGGCGCGCTCGAAGTGGCCGAGCTCGCGCAGGACCGGGGGCTGACGGTGATCCGGGGCGAGGAGATCAAGACCGACGGTCAGGGCGAGGTGATCGGCCTCTTCCTCGAGCGCCAGATCGCGCGCGGCATGTCGTTCGAGGACACGATCGCCGCGATCCGGGAGCAGAACGGCCTCGTCTACCTCCCCCACCCCTTCGACCGGATGCACGCGATCCCCGACGCGGCCACGCTCCACCGTCACCTGGCGGACATCGACGTGTTCGAGGTCTACAACGCGCGGCTCCTGCTCGAGCAGTACAACGAGGAGGCACTCCGCTTCGCCCGCAAGTACAACCTGACCATGGGCGCCGGCTCCGACGGCCACGTCCTCCAGGGCGTCGGCACGGGCGGGGTGCGGATGCGGGCGTTCGAGGGGCCGGAGGAGTTCCTCGTCAGCCTGCGCAGCGCCGAGATGCTCCGCCGCCCGCGGTCGCTTGCGTACCTCCAGGCGCTCAAGTGGACGGCGCAAGTCAAGGAAAGAGTCCGCTAGAGGAGAACCCAGTCCGTGCCGCCCTTGAGCCCAGTGACGGACGAAATCCACGAGCGCTATCTGCAGAAGGCGATCACCGAGATCAACGACCTCGGGGACGAGATCACGCGGTCCGACGAGTCCCGCGTGCCGGCGCTCGGATCGGGGCATCCGCTGGCGGACATCATGCTCCTCAAGTTCCGGCCGCAGCAGTCGGAGATCCAGGAGGGCGTCGCGTTCTACGGCCGCGCGGGGCAGGCGATCCTCAAGTCCCTCCAGCGCCTCCACGTCGACCCGATGGCCGTCTACGGCACGAACTGCTTCAAGTTCGACGGCGGCGACGAGGAGCAGGCGGCGGCCTGGCTCACGCGCGAGCTGCACATCGTCCAGCCGAAGCTCGTCGTCGTGATGGGCGAGGATGCGCTCGCCTTCCTGACCGGGCTCGAGTTCCCACTCGCCGCGCAGCTCGAGGCGAGCGTCGGTGTGGTGCAGCAATGGACGCCGACGATCGAAGCGCTCTCGGTCCCCGACATCGACGCCTCGCTCGACGAGCAGGCCTCGAAGACACGCTTTTGGCAGGCGCTGAAGGCGCTCGGCCCATGGTGGGCCGAGCTTCCGCCCTACTGACCCCTCGGGCGGGCGCGTTCGCGCTGCTCGCCGCGGCGCTCGGGGTCTACTACGCCGTCGTCGACGAGCTCGACGACCTGTCGAAGTGGTGGGAGCTCGCGTTCCTCGCGGTTTGCCTGCTCCCGGCCGTCTTCGGGCTCGTCTGGCTGGCGCTCCCGTGGCGGCGCTACGAGCGGCTCCCGCTCGCGGCGGCGGCGCTCCTGGTGCTGACCGTGCTCCTCGAGCTGGCAGGGCTCGACGCGCTCGCGAACTTCTCGAAGCTCGCGGTGATGACCGCGCTCGCCTGGTGGTTCCTCTCGTTCTTCGAGAGCGTCCTCTGGGTGGCGCTCGTGGCGCTCGTGATCCCCGTCGTCGACTCGTTCTCAGTCTGGCGCGGGCCGACGAAGCACATCGTCGAGGAGCAGCCGCAGGTCTTCGACGTCTTCTCGTTCGCGTTCCCGTCGCCGGGTGGCCTCAGCTCGGCGCACCTCGGGCTTCCCGACCTGATGTTCTTCGCACTCTTCCTCGCCGCCGCCGACCGCTGGCGGCTGCGCGTCGGCTGGACGTGGCTCGCGATGACGATCTCCCTGGGAGCGACGATGTGGCTCGCGGTCGGCTGGGGCGTTGCAGGCCTCCCCGCGCTCCCGGGCATCGCCTTCGGCTTCCTGATCCCGAACGCGGACATCCTCTGGCGCGAGTACCAACGCTGGCGCCGGGACCGCCCAAGTGACAACTTGTTACATGGGCGGGAGGGCGAGCAGAACGGCGCGGAGAGCCGCGAGGCGGCCCGCAAGTAACAAGTTGTTACGAGCCTTCGCGCTCGAGCAACGAGACGCTCTCGACGTGAGGCGTGTGCGGGAACATGTCGACCGGGCGGACCCGCCGTAGCTCGTAGCCCCAGTCGGCCTTCAGCTCCTTCGCGTTTCCCGCCAGGGTCGTCGGGTTGCAGGAGACGTACACGATCCGCGGCGCGCCGATGCGGCCGAGCCGCCGGACCGCCTTCTTCGAGAGCCCCGCACGGGGCGGGTCGACGACGACGACGTCCGGCGCCCCGGACCGGTCGAGCAGCTCCTCGATCGCCTGCCCGACGTCGCCCGCGTAGAACGCGGCGTTCGCGATCCCGTTGAGGTCGGCGTTCTCGAGCGCGCACGCCACCGACTCCTCCGAGATGTCGATGCCCCAGACCGTCAGGGCGTTCCGGGCCATGGCGAGGCCGATCGTGCCGATCCCGCAGTAGAGGTCCCAGACCGTCTCGTCGCCGGTCAGCCCCGCGTACTCGACCGCGAGCTCGTAGAGCCGCTCGGCCATGGCCGTGTTCGTCTGGAGGAACGCGGTCGGGCGGATCCGGTAGCGCTGCCCGAGCAGCTCCTCCTCGATCGCTTCCTCCCCCCAGAGGAGCGTCGTCGGCAGGTTCGTCACCTCGGCCGGCGTCTCGTTCACCGCGTGGTGGATCGACCGAACCTCCGGGAAGCGCCTCAGCGTCGCAACCAGGCCGTCGGCGTCGTGCAACGGCCCCGGCGCCGTCACGAGCTGGACGAGCACCTGCCCCGTGTTGCGGCCCTCGCGGTACACGAGATGACGCAGGTAGCCGGTCTGCTCGGCCTGGTCGAACGCCGAGAGCCCGGCCTCCCTCGCCCATTCACGCGCCGCCAGTCGAACGGCGTTGCCGAGATCGGTTGTCAGCCAACAGCGCTCGATGTCCAGCACCTCGTCCCAGCGGCCGGCGCGGTGGAACCCGAGGCCGGGGCCGTCGGGCGTGGCCGTCCAGGAGTACTCGAGCTTGTTGCGGTAGTGGAAGATCGACTCGGCCGGGACGATCGCCTCCAGGGGCGGTTCCGGGATCCCGCCGATCCGCACGAGCGCGTCGCGCACCTGGCCGGCCTTCGACTCCAGCTGCGTCTCGTACCCGAGGTCCTGGAACCGGCAGCCGCCGCACGCCGGGTAGTGCTCGCAGGGCGCGTCGACCCGCAGCGGGCTCGGCTCGAGCACCTCCACCGCGACGGCCTCCGCATGGCGCCGCTGCACCTTGGTCACCCTGGCTCGGACCTTGTCGCCGGGGAGGCCGCGCCGCACGAAGACGACGAACCCGTTCAGCCGCGCGACGCCGTTCCCGCCGAACGCGAGCGACTCGACCGAGAGATCGAGCTCCTGGTCCCGGCTGACCGGCGCGGCCATCGGGCCAGCCTAGCGCCGGGCTACCCTCGACCCTGATGCGGATCTGCTCGCTGCTGCCGAGCGCCACCGAGATCGTCGGCCACCTCGGCCTTACCGAGTCGCTCGTCGGAGTCTCGGAGGAGTGCGACTGGCCGGAGGGCGTCGATCGGCTCCCGGTCGTCACGGCTTCGCGCGTCGACCCCGCCGAGCTGACGAGCCTCGAGATCGACGCGGCCGTCCGGAGCGCGCTCCAGGACGGACCCTCGCTCTACGCCCTGGACGAGGGGCTCGTCGCCGAGCTCGCGCCGGACGTAATCCTGACGCAGGACCTCTGCACGGTCTGCGCCGTCTCCGGCGACGAGGTCGCGACGCTGTGTCCGGTCGGCGCCGAGGTGATCTCGCTCAACCCAACGACCCTGGAGGAGATCGCCGAGTCGGTCGAGAGCCTCGCGCGGCGGCTCGGCGTCGAGGAGCGCGGCGCGGCCGTCGCGAACGAGATGCGCGAGCGGATCGCGGCGCTCCGGACGAGCGTCGCCGGCCTTCCGCAGCGGAGGATCTTCGTCGCCGAGTGGCTCGAGCCGCCGTTCGCGGCCGGACACTGGGTGCCGGAGATGGCGGAGACCGCCGGCGGCGTCGACGTCCTCGGGCGAGCGGGCAGGCCGTCCTTTGGCGTCACGTGGGAGGACGTCCGCGCGGCCGAGCCGGAGCTCGTGGTGGTCGCGGCCTGCGGCTTCGACGCGCGACGTGCCGCCGCCGAGGCGGACGGGATCGAGTTCCCCGCGCCGGCGGTCGCGGTCGACGCGAACGCGTACTACTCGCGGCCGGCGCCGCGGGTCGTCCAGGGGATCGCGCAGCTCGCGTTCCTCCTTCACCCGGACGCGGTTCCGGACCCGAGGCTGCCGGCGGTTCAGCTGATGTCGCGCCAGGCGGCCGACGCCGCGCCGAGCACGGCCGCGCCGAGCGCGTAGACGGCGGCGAGGAGCCCGGCGGTCCAGAGACCGAAGGAGTACTGCGTGGCCTCCTGGGTGTGCTCTGCCGAGACCTCGTGCCCGGTCAACCGGTCGATCACTGCGCCCGGCAGGTAGTCCGCGAAGTGTTCGAACCGGACGCCGATCAGCGGCTCGACGACGAGGAACCATACGAAGGCGGCGATGATCGCGCCCACCTGGGACTGGATCAGCGCGCCGAGGCCCGCGCCGAGGATCCCCCAGAGCGCGGATGCGACCACGAGCCTCCCGATCAGCTCCCACTGGTCGCGGTGCAGCACCGGCGAGATCCAGAACAGGGCGGTCACGAGCACGACGACGACGGACAGCGCCGTCAGGATCGCGCCGGTCCCGAACGAGACCGCGTACTTCGCCGCCATCACCCGCTCGCGCTGCGGCGTCGCGAGGAAGGTCTGCGTGATCGTCCCGTGCCGGTACTCCCAGGTGACGATCAGGATCCCGAGGATCAGCGCGAAGATCACGCCGGTCGTCGCGACGGTGAGTACGTCGAACGTGACGATCTCGTCGGCATTGGGGACGAAATCGGGGCCACCGCCACTCGCCGTCGAGCCCGAGCCGAGCACGTCGAGCGCCATCAGCGCGAGGACGAGGCCGAGCAGCGTCCTCGGCGCCGTCCGGACCTTCAGCGCTTCGGCTTGAAGAAGCCTCACGTCGTCGTCTCCCCGCCGGTGAGCTCGAGGAACGCCTCCTCGAGCGTGGCCTTCTGGGGGGTCAGCTCGTGGAGGACGATCCCGTTCGCCGCAGCGAGCTCGCCGACCCGCTCGGCCGTCCCCTCGGAGACGCCGAGCACGCCGTCGTCGAGCGCGGCGACGGTCATTCCCTCGGCGGCGAGGGCCGCGCGCAGCCGCTCGGCTTCGGGGCTTCGGACCCGCACGCCGGCGCTCACCTGAGCGGCGAGAGCCGCCGTCGAGGACTGCGTCACGAACCGGCCGCGGTGGATGATCACGACCTCGTCCACGATCTGCTCGACCTCGGCGAGCACGTGGCTCGAGATCAGGATCGTGTGTCCCCGCGCCGCCAGCTGGCGGAGGAGGTCACGCAACCACCGGATGCCCGCCGGGTCGAGGCCGTTCGCCGGCTCGTCGAGGATCAGCACCTCGGGGTCGCCGAGGAGCGCCGTCGCGAGACCGAGCCGCTGGCGCATCCCCAGCGAGTAGCCGCCGACCCGCCGCCTCGCGGCGTCCTTGAGCGCGACGAGCTCGAGCACCTCCTCGACCCGCTGGCGCGCGATCCCCGCCTGCGCCGCCACGACGCGAAGGTGGTTCCGGCCGGACCGCCCAGGGTGGTACCGCGACGTCTCGAGCACCGCGCCGACCTTCCGCACGGGATCGTCGAGATCGCGGTAGTGGCGTCCGAGCACCTTCGTCTCGCCGGAGGTCGGCCGGATCAGGGCGAGCACGGCCTTCAGCGTCGTCGTCTTCCCGGCGCCGTTCGGCCCGAGGAATCCCGTGATGCGCCCGGATTCGACGCGGAAGGTCAGGTCGTCGACGGCGACCGTCTTCCCGTAGCGCTTGGTGAGTCGTTCGACCTCGATCATCGGAGCGGTGAGACCTGGACCTTCCGCGTCCGCGGCCCGTCGAACTCACAGAAGAAGATTCCCTGCCAGGTCCCGAGGGCGAGCCGTCCGGCGTCCAGCGGCACGAGCACCTGCGGGCCCATCAGCGACGCGCGGATGTGCGAGGGCGCGTTCTCCTCCCCCGCCTCGACGTGCTCCCAGCCCCAGTCGTCGCCCACGATCCGTTCGAGTGCCCGCTCGAAGTCACGCGCAACCGCAGGATCGGCGCGCTCGTTGATCGTGATGCCGGCCGTCGTGTGCGGAACGAACACCAGCGCGGCCGCTCCCTCCGCTCCCTCGACGGCGTCCCGAACCTCGCGGGTGATTTCGATCAGCTGCGTGCGCCGCTCACTCCGGAGGGTGATCTCGCGCACGTCACTATCCTACGCGCGAGGATGGCAAGCGCTCCCCCCTCAGCGCGAGACCTCGACACCTACCGCGACCGGATCGACCGATTCATCGCGGAGCTGGACGAGGAGTACTACCTCCACTACGCGGGCCACAAGGACACGCTCGACCTGAAGCCGCTCTACGACCGCTACCCGGAGCTCTCTGAGCTCGCGCAGGCCCAGGCGCTAGGCCAGGCTGCGGAGGGCGACGGGGGCGTGGTCGAGCTCTGGCGCTTCGCGTGTGAGAACTACCTCGGCGAGCTGACGCGCGAGCACAGCGAGAAGGTCGCGGGCCTCGAGGCCGAGCTCGAGGCGACCGTCGACGGCGAGACGATCGGCTACCGGATGATCCGGCCGACGATGGCGAACTCCGAGGACCGCAGCCGGCGGGAGCGGCTCGAGGAGGCCCGGAACCGCCTCACCGAGGAGCACATCAACCCGATCCTCGCGGACGGCGTCTCGACCGTGAACCAGGCGGTGCCGCAGATGGGCTCCGAGACGTATCTCGACCTCTACAAGCGCTTCGGCTTCCGGATCGAAGAGCTGGCCGACCAGTGCCGGGCGGTGCTCGAGTCCACCGAGCGCCTGTACGAGGAGCACGCCGACCGCCTCTTCCGTGCCCGCGCCGGTGTCGGCCTCTCCGAGGCCGAGCGCTGGGACGTCACGCGGGTCTTCCGCGCCCCGGGCTGGGATGGGGCATTCCCGGCCGAGAAGATGATGCCCGCGCTCGAGGTGACCCTGGCCGACCTCGGGATCGACCTCCGCTCACAGCAGAACGTGGAGCTCGACATCGAGCAGCGGCCGAAGAAGAGCCCGCGGGCGTTCTGCGCGCCGATCGAGGTCCCGGGCCGCGTCGTGCTCGTGATCCAGCCGATGGGCGGGGCCGACGACTGGCGCGCGCTCTTCCACGAGGCGGGCCACACGGAGCACTACGCGCACGTGTCCGAGGATCTGCCGGTCGAGGCGAAGAGGCTGGGCGACGTCTCGGTCACGGAGGCGTGGGCGACGATGATGGAGCACCTGCTCCTGGAGCCCGGCTGGCTCTCGCGGCGGCTCGACTTCCCGAAGCCGGAGGAGTTCGCCGCGGAAGCGGCGACGGGGTCGCTGTACCTGCTGCGACGGTACTGCGGAAAGCTCCTCTACGAGCTCGAGTTCCACGGGGTGACCGAGCTCGATCCGAAGGCGATGTCGGCGCGCTACATCGAGCTGCTCGGCGACGCGCTGAAGATCGAGCCCAGCCGGACGGACTTCCTCGGCGACATCGACCCGAGCTTCTACGTCACCGGGTACCTGCGCTCCTGGGCGTTGCAGTCGCAGCTTCGCGAGCATTTCCGCGAGCGCTTCGGCTCGGAGTGGTTCGCCGACCGCAAGGCGGGCGGGATGCTCCGCGAGCTCTGGTCGGAGGGCCACCGGTTGAACGCCGACGAGCTGCTCGCCGACGTGACCGGCCAGGAGCTCGAGATGGAAGCCTTCGCGCAGACCCTGCGCGAGCAGCTGCGCTAGATGGTCCTCGACATCCCGGAGACACGCTACGCCCGGAGCGGCGACGTTTCGATCGCGTACCAAGCCTTCGGGCACGGACTGATCGACCTCGTCTTCGTCCCGGGCTTCGTCTCCCACATCGAGCTCAGCTGGGAGCTACCGGGGCGCGGGGACTTCCTCCGGTCGCTCGCCGTCTTTGCGCGGGTGATCCAGCTCGACAAGCGCGGTACCGGTTGCTCCGATCGGGTCCGCGACCTTCCGACACTCGAGACGCGGGTCGAGGACCTGAAGGCCGTGCTCGACGCGGCCGGATCGGAACGCGCAGTGCTGTTCGGCGTCGACGCCGGCGGTTCCACGAGCATCCTCTTCGCCGCCACCTACCCGGAGCGGACCGCGGCGCTGATCCTCTTCGGGACCTCGGCCCGTTACGTCCGCTCGGACGACCACCCCTTCGGCCCGACGAGCGAGGAGTTCCTCGACCAGCTCGCGCGAGACACGAAGCGCTGGGGCACGCTCGACCATGGTCTCGAGGTCATGACGCTGTACGCGCCGAGCCTGAGCACCGGGGGCGACGACATGGCCCGCGACTGGTCGTCCTACTTCCGCGAGAGCGCGAGCCCGGAGACGTTCGAGAGCTTCCAGCGGATCAACATGGAGATCGACGTCTGCGACCTACTCCCCAACCTGGACATGCCGACCCTCGTCGCGCACCGCACCGGCGACCGAGTGGTCGAGATCGGCGCGGCGAGGTTCCTCGCCGAGCGCATCCCGAACGCGCGTCTCATCGAGCTTCCGGGTGAAGACCACACCCCGTTCACGGCCGAGGTCGAGCCGCTCCTCGCCGCGACGCGCGAGTTCCTCGAGAGCCTCTAGAGGGCGCCGCCGGCGGCGGGTGGCGCGCCGGCCTCGAGCGGGCTCTCGTCGCCCGCCGTCCGCGCCAAGATCTCCTCCACGAGGAGAAGGTTGTCGCCGGCCCGGTCGACGGTCGCAAGCAGGTGTGACATCGACGAGATCTCCTCCCGCTGCTCCTGGAGGAACCAGTGGAGGAACTGCTCGCCGACGAGGTCCCCCTCCTCACGCGCCAGCGAGACGAGCGCCACGATCTGGTCGGTCACGCGCTTCTCCTGCTCGAGCGCCAGGGCGACCGGCTCGCTTGCGCTCCCGAAGTCGGTCTTCGGCGCCTCGACGCCCGGGATCCGCACCGTCTCGTCCGCGTCGATCAGGTACTGCACCATGATCATCGCGTGGTTCCGCTCCTCGACCGCCTGGCGGTAGAAGTGGGCGGCGAGCTGGGGCAGCGACTCGGCGTCGTAGTGGACCGCGATCGCGATGTACTGCTGCGAGGCCGCGAACTCGTACGCGATCTGCTCGTTGAGCGCGTCGGCGAACCGTGGCACGACGCGAATCTAACCGACCGGCGAGTACGCAACGTCCTGCAAACTGAATAGGCTTTATTCATGGAGCGAAGACGGGTGTTGATCGTCGGCGCCGCGGGCCGGGACTTCCACAACTTCAACCTGGTCTATCGCGGGCGCCCCGAGTACGAGGTCGTCGCGTTCACGGCGACGCAGATCCCCAACATCGAAGGCCGCGTGTACCCGGCGGAGCTCGCCGGCGAGCAGTACCCGGCGGGCATCCCGATCCGACCGGAGGAGGAGCTCGAGGCACTTGTCCGCAACCAGCAGGTCGACGACGTGATCTTCGCCTACTCCGACGTCACGCACGAGCACGTGATGCACATCGGCTCGCGCGCACTCGCCGCCGGCGCCAACTTCGGCCTGCTCTCGCCGCAGGACACGATGCTGGCCTCGTCGAGGCCCGTCGTGGCCGTCTGCGCCGTCCGCACGGGGTCGGGCAAGAGCCAGACCACACGGCACGTCGCGGGCCTCCTGCGCGCGAACGGCAAGCGTGTGGCGGTTCTGCGGCACCCGATGCCCTACGGCGACCTGACGCGGCAGGCGGTCCAGCGCTTCGCCGACTACGCCGATCTCGACGCAGCCGACTGCACGATCGAGGAGCGCGAGGAGTACGAGCCTCACATCGCCGAGGGCAACGTCGTCTTCGCCGGGATCGACTACGCGGCGATCCTCGACCAGGCCGAGCAGGAGGCGGACGTGATCCTCTGGGACGGCGGCAACAACGACACGCCGTTCATCAAGCCGAACCTGCACATCGTCGTCGTCGACCCGCACCGGGCCGGGCACGAGCTGCGCTACCACCCGGGCGAGACCAACCTCCGGATGGCCGACGTCTGCGTCGTGAACAAGCTCGACACGGCGAAGCCGGAGGACGTCGAGACCGTGCTCGCGTCGATCGCCCGGGTGAACCCGACTGCGACGGTCGTGCGCGCCGCCTCGCCGTTCCACGTCGAGGACGCGGAGATGATCAGAGGAAAGCGGGTGCTCGCGATCGAGGACGGGCCGACGCTGACCCACGGCGAGATGACCTACGGCGCCGCCGTCCTCGCGGCGAGGAAGAACGGCGCCGCCGAGCTCGTCGACCCACGCCCCTTCGCGGTCGGCTCGATCGCGCGGACGCTCGAGGAGTGGCCCCACATCCAGGGGCTCCTCCCGGCGATGGGCTACAGCGACGAGCAGATGGTCGACCTGCGCCAGACGATCGAGCGCTCCGACGCGGACCTTGTCCTGATCGGCACGCCGATCGACCTCAGGCGGGTGATCGACTTCGACAAGCCGGCGCTGCGCGTCACGTATCGGCTCGAGGAGCTGAGCTCGCCGACCCTCGCCGACCTGCTCGCCGAGCGCGGCATCACGACGACCGGGACCGAAGCCGCCGTCGCTTGACCACGGTCGTTGCCCTCGGGGGCAATGCGCTGATCCAGGCGGGCGACCGCGGAACCGCCGCTGAGCAGGCCGGACGCCTCCGGGAGGCGGCGGCCTCGCTTGCGCCGCTCTTCGACGAGCCCCGGGTCGTGATCACGCACGGGAACGGGCCACAGGTCGGGAACGAGTTGCTCCGCCAGGAGCGCGCCGCCGACGAGGTGCCGCCGCTGCCGCTCTACCTCGCGGTCGCACAGACCCAGGCCGAAATCGGCGCGCTGATCGAGACCGAGCTGGGGCCGGTCGCCGGCCGGCCGGTCGCCTGCCTGCTGACCCACGTCGTCGTCGCCGAGAACGACCCGGCCTTCGGGCGGCCGACGAAGCCGATCGGGCCGTTCTACTCGGCCGAGCAGGCGGGCGTGCTCGAGCACCAGCGCGGCTGGCCGCTCGTCGAGGAGCCGGGCCGCGGCTGGCGTCGCGCCGTGGCGTCCCCGTCACCGCTCGAGGTCGTCGAGCTCGAGCAGGTGCGGGCGTTGCTCGACGCCGGGGCCGTCCCCATCGCCTGCGGCGGAGGCGGGATCCCCGTCGTCCGCCGCGACGGGCGACTGCACGGTGTGGAGGCGGTGATCGACAAGGACCGGGCCTCTGCGCTTCTCGCCGCCGCCCTCGGCGCCGAACGGCTGCTGATCCTCACCGACGTCCCCTCCGTCAAGCGCGGCTTCGGGACGCCGGCCGAAGAGGTCGTTCGCGAGCTGACGGCCGGCGAAGCCGAGGCGCTGGCACCTGAGCTCGCGGAGGGCTCGATGCGGCCCAAGATCGAGGCCGCCGCCGCGATGGCCCGGGCCGGGGGCGAGGCGATCATCACCGCCCTCGACCGCGTCGAGGACGCGCTCGCGGGCCGCGCCGGCACCCGCGTCGCCGACTGACCGAACCGGTCCGGCGGTTTGCGCGAATCAGCGGCGACCCCAAAGCGAAAGGAGCCGCACTCTCCATGCGAACTCTCGTGCTTGCAGCAATCGGCGTCGCGGTCGCCTTCGCCGTCGTGCTCGTTCGCGGCCCGGCCCCGCAGGCCGGCACCGCCTCGAGCCACCGCGAAGCGCCGCTGATCGCCGAGGACCCGTCGGCCGATACGACGGACCTCTACGCGTTCAGAAGCGTGGACGCACCGAACAACCTCACGGTGATCGCGAACTGGATCCCCGCTGAGGACCCGGCCGCAGGGCCGAACTGGTACCGCTTCTCCGAGCGGGCCCGGTACAGCATCAAGATCGACCGGAACGGCGACGCGAAGCCCGACCTGACCTACCGGCTCCGCTTCAAGAACCGCGACGGCTCGCTCTTCCTCGGCAACACCGTCCAGGACTACGTCGTCACGCGCGTCAGGGGCGACGAGGAGGTCGTCGTCGCCCGCGGTGTCACCCCGCCCAACAACATCGGGCCGCGGACGACGCCGAACTACCGCCAGCTGGCGGATTCGGCCGTGACGAACCTCGCCGGCGGCGGGAAGGTCTTCGCCGGCCAGCGTGAGGACGCGTTCTTCGCCGACATCGGCGCCATCTTCGACCTCGTCGCGATCCGCAAGCCCCCGGGCAACGCGGGCGGCGGCAAGGACTTCTTCGCCGGCTACGGCGTCCACGGCATCGCGCTGCAGATTCCGATCGCGCAGCTCGACGACGGCGACCACACCGTCGGCGTCTGGGCGACGACCGAGCGGACGCGGATGCGGATCAAGCAGTACCGCAGAAACGGCATCCGCCGCTTCCGCCACGAGAAGCACTGGGTCCAGGTCTCGCGCCTGGGGAACCCGCTGATCAACGAGGTGATCATCCCGACCAGGCTCAAGGACCGCTGGAACGCACTGAGTCCGGACGCAGATGCTCAGTTTCTCCAGTACTACCGCGAGCCGCTGCTCGCGGCGGTGATCAACCAGCTGTACGGCCTCGGCGTCCCCGAAAAGAACCGTGACGACCTCGTCGCCGTGCTCCTGACCGGCGTGCCCGGCCTCAACTCCACGGGCCCGAAGCTCGCCGACATGCTGCGCGTCAATCTGTCGATCGCCCCCACGGCGAGCCCGAACCGGCTCGGCGTCTTCGGCGGCGACACGGCCGGCTTCCCCAACGGGCGGCGGCTGGGCGACGACGTGATCGACATCGCCGAACGTGCGGTGGCCGGAAAGCTCCTCGGCCACCCTGCAGGCGACCTCCTCGGTGACGGCGTCGACGGCAACGACGTCGCGAACCTCACCGGCTTCCCGTACGAGAACGACCCGCCGAGCGGGTTCGACAACACGAATGGCCAGCAGAAGCCGTGAGGCGACTGTTGGCGGCAGGCGCGGTGGCGGCGATCGCCGCCACC
>Ga0307319_10000023_pt1 | contig 55169 bp, 56 predicted proteins | sample ER_DNA_368_FD_194491 | JGI IMG/M metagenome (GOLD analysis project Ga0307319, IMG submission 194491) | Bulk soil microbial communities from the East River watershed near Crested Butte, Colorado, United States - ER_DNA_368 | ecosystem: Environmental > Terrestrial > Soil > Floodplain | place...
GCCAGCCTAGATGGTTGGTCTAGTCGAGCTCGCCGAGGTAGGTCTTGCGTACCTGCTCGTTGTCCTTCAGCTTCGCCGCGTCGTCGGTCAGCGCGATCCGCCCTGTCTCCATCACGTAGCCCCGATTGGCGGCATCGAGCGCCATGAGCGCGTTCTGCTCGACCAGCAGGATCGTCGTTCCCTGCTCGTTGATCTCTTTGACGATCTCGAAGATCTTCTCGACGAAGATGGGCGCGAGACCCATGGACGGCTCGTCCAGCATGAGGAGCTTGGGTCGGGCCATCAGCGCGCGGCCCATCGCGACCATCTGCTGCTCCCCGCCCGAGAGCGTCCCCGCCTTCTGGGACTTGCGCTCGGCAAGACGCGGAAACAGCGAGTAGACGCGGTCCAGATCCTCCCTGATCCCGGACCGGTCGTTGCGCTGGAACGCGCCCATCTCCAGGTTCTCGAGCACGCTCATGTGCGGAAAGAGCTTGCGGCCCTCGGGCGACTGCGAGATCCCCATCTGGACAATGGAGTGCGCCGCCGCGTTCGTGATGTCCTTGTCGCGGAAGACGATCTTTCCCTTCCGCGGGTTGTTCAGGCCGTTGATCGACCTGAGCGTCGTCGACTTGCCCGCGCCGTTGGCCCCGATCAGCGTCACGACCTCGCCCTCCATCACGTCGAGCGAGATCCCCTTGATCGCGTGAATGGCGCCGTAGTACGTGTGGATGTCCTCCACCCGGAGCAGCGGCTGCCCCCGGCCGCCGTTCCCACGCCCGGACTCAGGCTGGACGGCTGTCTCGGGTGAGCTCATGCGGTTGCCGCCTTTCCGAGGTAGGCCTCGATCACACGCTCGTCCTTCTGGATCTCCTTGGGTGCTCCCTCGGCGATCTTCTCCCCGTAGTCGAGCACCGTGACACGGTCCGAGATTCCCATGACGACCTTCATATCGTGCTCGATCATGAGCACGGTCAGATTCCGCTTGGTCCTGAGCTCCCCGACGAACTTCGTGAACTCGGCAGTCTCCTGCGGATTCATGCCCGCGGTGGGCTCGTCGAGGAGCAGGAGCTTCGGCTCGGTCGCCAGCGCCCGCGCGACCTCGAGACGGCGCTGGTCACCGTAGGGGAGATTCCGCGAGAGGTCCTCGTCGCGGCCCTTGAGGGAGCAGAGAGCCAGGAGCTCGCGCGCGTGATCCGCTGCTTTCCGCTCCTCGCGCCTGATGCCCGGTGTGCGAAGGACCGAGCGAACGATGCCACCGTGGAGACGAGCGTGCATGCCCACGAGCACGTTCTCGAGCGAGGTCATCTGCTGGAAGAGCCGGATGTTTTGGAAGGTGCGGCCGATGCCGAGCTTCGTGATCGCGTGTGGCGGCTTGCCGGTCACATCCGTCCCGTCGAAGACGATTTTCCCCCGGGTCGGCTGGTAGACACCGGTGAGCATGTTGAAGAACGTCGTCTTTCCCGCTCCATTCGGCCCGATCAGGCTGACGATGGCGCCGACCGGGATCGTGAAGTCCACGTCGTTGACGGCGACCAGTCCGCCGAACTCCTTCCGCACGTCGAGGGCCTCGAGCAGGTTCGGCGCCGCGACGCTCATCCGCGAGCCTCGATAAAAGGTTCGTCGTGGACTCCCTCTTCCAGCTCGCGCCTCCGGCGCCCCTCGGGTATCAGCCCGACCGGCCGGAAGAGCATCATCAGCACGATGATCAGCCCGTAGATGCCGAACTGGTACTTCGTGATCTCGATGTTCGTGCCGGCGGCGTCGTTGAACCGGTCGCCGATCACGGCGAGGCCTTCGATGTTGAGCCACCCGAGGAGGAGGCCGCCCGCGATCACGCCCCACACGCTCCCCATGCCGCCGAGGATGACCATGCAGAGCAGGAACACCGAGATGTTGAAGTAGAACTCGCTCGGGAATGCACCGCTCTTGAAGCTCGCATAGAAGGCCCCGGCGATCCCGCCGAAGAACGCCCCGAGAGCGTACGACCAAGTCTTCGTCCTCATCAGCGGAACGCCCATCGCCGCGGCCGCCGTCTCGTCCTCGCGGATCGCGATCCAGGCGCGCCCAAGGCGCGAGTCCCTGAGCCTGACGCTGCAGAAGACCGTGATCAGGAGGAGCGCGAGGATGGTGAAATAGAAGAGCTTCTCGCGGTCGAACGACGCCTGGAAGGAGAGCGGCAAGCCGAGCGACCCGTTCAGTCCTTGGCCGAAGCCGGGCGAGTCGATCGGGTTGATCCCGAACGTGCCGTTCGTGAGGTCGAAGCCCCCGAGGTCGTCGCCGTTTCGGACGAACTGCGGGATGATCTCGCCGAATCCGAGCGTCACGATCGCCAGGTAGTCGCCCCGAAGGCGGAGCGTCGGGAGCCCGATCAGAATCCCGATGAACGCGGTGAAGATCCCGGCCATGATGAGGACGAGCCAGAGCGAGACATGGATCCCGGTCGCCTCCCGGTTGATCCCGACCGAGCCGAGGTGAAAGCTCACCTGCTCGAACTGGCCCGAGGCGAACCAGCCCGCCACATAGGCGCCCGCGGCGTAGAACGCGACGTAGCCGAGGTCGAGCAGGCCAGCGTAGCCGACGACGATGTTCAGGCCGACGGCCATCATCGTGAAGACGAGAATGATCACCATCGAGCTGAGCTGCGGGAAGAAGTCTCCGATCACGGCGAGCCCACGGAGGCTGTCCACCACGGACGGGTAGACCACTGCCACGAGGACGACGACTATGAGCGGCAGGAAGGCGCGGACGCGCCGCGGCACGCGATTCCAGGCCCTGCCGATGCCGCCCGAATCGCCGCCGAGGGCGTTCTTGACCCTCGCGCGGCCGCCGGGCTGTCGGGGCGTTCCCATCAGGCTCCCTCTGGCGTCCGCTCTCCGAGCAGGCCCTCGGGCCGGAAGACGAGGATGGCGATCAGGATCCCGAAGACGATCGAGCGCGTCCAGTCGCTTCCGGGCGCGTTCCACTCGAGGCCCTCGTTGAAAGCCTGGATGAGCCCGATCAGAAGCGCACCGAGCACGGCGCCGCTCAGGTTCCCGATGCCGCCGAGGACGGCCGCCGTGAACGCGATCAGCCCCAGCTCGAACCCGGTGTCGTAGCGCATGTTGAACTGCAGGAGGAAGAGGAGGCCCGCAGCGCCGGCGAGCGCGCCGGCGAGGATGAACGTGAACGAGATCGTCCGGTTCACGTTGATGCCCATCATCGCGGCCGCGTCGGGGTCCTGCGCGGTCGCCCGCATGGCCTTCCCCTGGCGGGTCGACTTGACCAGATAAGTCAGGCCCATGAGCACGGGAATGGTGATCAGGATGATCACAAGCTTGTTCCAAGGAATATCGACGCCCCCGATCGAGAAGGCAGTGGTGCGCGGGATCAGGTCTGTAGCGGACCGAAACCCGACGCCGTAGATAGCGAGGCCAACGTTCTGGACGATGAACGACATGCCGACGGCGGTGATGAGCGCGGCCAGGCGCGGAGCCTTCCGCATCCGGCGATACGCGAGGAACTCGATGGTTGCGTTCAGAACCGACCCGAAAGCCATTCCGATGAGGAGTGTGGCTGCCAGCCCGCCCACGATCACGATGGCGGCGTCCCCCGCCGAGAGATCGAACACCGTCAGGATGAGCGTGCTCGCGAAGAGCCCACACAGCGCGAACACGTCGCCGTGCGCGAAGTTGATGAGCTGGAGGATCCCGTAGACCAGCGTGTAACCGAGCGCGACCAGCGCGTAGACGGCACCGGTGGTCAGGCCGATCACGAAGACGCTGAAGAACTCTGTCGGATCCTGGACGAGGTTGACGCCGAGCCAGACGAGGATCAGGAGGACGAAGAACAGCCCGATGATCGAGGTGATGCTCGGGCGCGGCCGGTTCGAGAGGGCCGCAAGCGGCGACGGAGGTTCGCTACGGGCCTGAACTGAGATCGGCTGATCCTAAACCCAATCGGGGGAGGGCAAAAGCCCTCCCCCGAAAGTGGACCTACCTTTTGCTTACAGTCCCCGAGCGGCGTCCACGGTCTCCGGCTTCGGCGAGAGCGTGGTCTCCGTCACGAGCTTGTCTTCGGCTCGGTAGATGGTGAATCCGACAACGGCTCCGCCGGCCTGCTCCGGATCGCCGTTCTTGCCGATCTCGAAGGTGCCGAGCAGACCGTTCTCGACCTTGGTCGAGAAGATCCCGTCGATCACGCTCTGACGGCTGCCGTCTCCGTTGGCAATCGCGTCGAGGATGATCTGGGCGGCCTGCGCGCCATAGATCGCGTACGGGTCGACCGGCTTGCCTCCGAGCGCCTCCTTCAGCTTGTCAGCGAAGGCCGCCGCCTCGCCCTTGAACTCGTCGATCGGGACGCCGGCGATGCTCATGAACGCGCCCTGCGTGTTCTTGACACCGGATTCGTCGATCGTCTGCTGGGTGGTGAACCCGTCGGGCATGAGCAGCTTGACCTTGCCGTCGTTCGGCCCGAGCACCGCCACCTTGTCCTTGATCACCTGGGCGCCGTTTTCGTCGATGAGGCCGCCGAGGAAGAGCGCGTCAGCGCCGCTGGAGCCGATCTTCCGCATCAGAGCCTCGTAGTTCGACGCCTTCGGATCCCACGCCGCGAAGCCGGCGATCTTGATCCCAAGCGATTCCGCAGCACCCTTGAAGTTAGTCGCGACGCCGAGGCCGTAGGCCTCCTTGTCGTTCAGGATGTACACGCTCTTGATGCCCTGCGCCTGTGCGAACTCCGCCACCGCCGCACCCTGATACGCGTCGTGGGCGACAACGCGAGCGTAGTTCCGCGTTCCGGCCGGGTAGTACTTGTCCGGCTCGCTCTTCTCGCAGCCGGGACCACCCTCGGTGAGGCAGACATACGTGTTTGCCGGCGAGAGCATCGCGAGCCCGCCGCCCGGCGCCTGGTTCAGGACCGGAATGATGATCGCGGCGCAGCCCGAGTTGAACGTGCCGATGACAGCCACGAGCTTCTCGTTCGAGGCGTAGGCCTGCGCGTTCTGGCTGCACTTGCCCGGATCCCACTTGGCGGCCTGAGCCGTCGCATCGTCGCATGACTGGAACGCCACGTTCTGGTCGCCGGCCTTCCAACCGCGGGCCTCGAGCTCGAGGCGGACCGCTTCGACGATCTGCAGGGTCTGGGTTCGCGACGAGCCCTGGAGCGGCAAGTCGGTCGCGATCAGGACGTTGGCCTCGCCGTCGCCCTTGTATTCGATGTCGGAGCAGCTGGACGATGGCAGCGCCTCGATGTCACCGGTGCCGCCTCCGCCGCCGCTCGCGGACGTGTCGCCGCCTCCACTGCTCGACCCGTTGTCGTCGCCGCCACAACCTGCGGCGACAAGGGCGAGAGCGCCGATCAACATCACCAGCAGCGTCAGTAGTGTCTTTCTCCTCACTGATCCTCCTCAGTCGGCCTGGATTTCCGAGCGTCCGCCCCGTGCGGGCGCCTTGACAGCGATACCTACGGTCAGTCGTGCGGGTTCCGCAGAACTAGTCGCTTTCGTAGGGAAGCGGGCATTATCGCTGCGTCTCGGCCTGCCTTCAAGCCCGCGGAGCCGGATACGATGCCCCAGCCTCGCCGAAGTGGCGGAATTGGGAGACGCGCTGGACTCAAAATCCAGTGGGGCCTGGCCCCGTGCGGGTTCGATCCCCGCCTTCGGCATCCCATCGTCCAACTTCGCTGTCATGAATGAAACCGCGGAACCTCTGAGCACCAAGACGACATTTGAGCGGCGAAGTTAGGCATGGTCGATCGACAATCACCGATCAACTACCGACCAACCATCTAGTGGCGAACCGAGTCGGCATCCTGACGGGTGGAGGCGATTGTCCCGGTTTGAACGCCGTCATCCGGGCGGTCACCCGGCGCTCCCTGCAGCGCGGCGCAGGGGTGGTCGGTATCCGCGAGGGCTGGCGCGGTCTCGTCGAGGGGAAGTTCCAGCCCCTGGGCCCGCGTGAGATCTCTGGGATCCTGCCGCGGGGTGGAACCATCCTCGGCACCTCGCGAACGAACCCGTACAAGCAGGAGGGCGACGTGGATCGCGTGCTCGAGCACTTCCGGGGCGAAGGCCTCGACGCCCTGGTCGCGATCGGCGGGGAGGACACCCTCGGAGTGGCCGCCCGCCTGCATGCAGAACAGGAGTTTCCGGTCGTCGGCGTTCCGAAGACGATCGACAACGACCTCTCCGCTACCGACTACACATTCGGCTTCGACACGGCCGTCTGGATCGCGACCGAGGCGATCGACCGGCTCCACACGACCGCCGAGGCACACAACCGCGTCATGGTCGTCGAGGTGATGGGCCGTCACACGGGCTGGATCGCGGTCATGAGCGGCATCGCCGGCGGCGCGGACGCCATCCTGATTCCCGAGCATCCGGTGACCGTCGAGGCTGCGTGCGCCGACATCCAGCGACGACACGACCGAGGCAAGGACTTCTCGATTGTGGTCGTCAGCGAGGGGTACGAGCTCACGTACGAGTCGGGCGAGCGGCACGAGATCGCGCAGGAAGTTCCGACCGACCAGTTCGGCCACGTCCGACTCGGCGGGGTCGGGGACGCGCTCGCATACGAAATCGAGCAGCGCACTGGGTACGAGACGCGGGTCACGGTGCTAGGCCACGTCCAACGAGGGGGGTCACCCACCCCGCGCGACCGGGTCCTGGCGACGCGGTACGGGCTCGAGGCGGCAGACCTGGTGGCCGCAGGCCGCTTCGGCATGATGGCGGCCCTACATGGAGACGACATCGTCGCCGTGCCTCTGCAGGACGCAGTCGCCGAGCTAAAGACCGTGCCACCGGCGTGGTATGACGTGGCCAAGGCCTTCTTCGGCTGAGACGCCTCCCGGCTCAACAACTTCGCGTGTGTTTCCCCCGGGGGAACCCCCTTAGGTACTCCCCCGCGATTGAGCGTAACGCGCCGAGGCGCCCGCGTGGCACACGTCTCTGTGCCAGCTTTGCGCCGCCGGTCGGTTCGGTCTATCGCTCTACGTCGCCGACCAGGTCTGCCAGCGCGCGGGCGAAATCCTGGCCCGTCGCCACGTCGGCGACGAGAATCGCATCGACACCGGCCCGCTCGAGCGCAAGAGCCTGCTGCCGCACGAGCGAGCGAGCCTCGGCAATGACGAGCTTCCCGACGGGAACGTCGGGTAGGACGTCGAGCGTCCGTTCGAGCTCCTCCTGCTCGTCCGCCGCATCCGGACAGGAAATCGCGACGATGTCCGGGTCGACGCGCTCCAGCGCGAGCGCGAGCTCTTCCTCGTCCCGGACCGCGATCGCGCACGCGAAACCGAGCTCGAGGGAGCGCTCATGGAGGTGCTCGAGCAGGTCTCCCTCCTCTTCGAGCTCGCTGAAGACCAACATGACTGCGTCCGCGCCGGCCTGGTGCGCGTCCTCGAGCTCCGCGGGCCGGCGGATGCGCCGGCGCAGGAGTACCGGGAGCGTGACGGACTCGCGGATGCGCGCCACGTCGGCGGGAACATCGACCGCTACGGCTTCCGCACCTGCCTCGGCGGCGGCTCTTGCAAGGCCGTCGATATCACCCGAGAGGAGGGGCACGACCGAGATGCCGTCGCCTTCCGAGATGGCTTGAACGAAACGGCTCACGCGCGCCCCTCGCCGGCGTCGGCTCCTACCGAGCGAAGCCCGGCTCCACCCCCGCCTGACACCGCTCGCGGCACGGGGCTCTCCGAGCCCGTATTACCCATGCTGTGACCTCCGGCCCCGCACCGCCGGCGGCGCCCGAGGCGCGCGCGCCGGGCCGAAGTTGATACGGGACGGTTCACGGAAGGATCTTCAGACGCCGATCGGATGCCACACGGTTTTTAGCTCGAGGAAAGCCGCTGCATGCCAGGGGGAATAGCCGTCACCGTTTCGTACGACGCGCTTCACGTTGTCGGCAGCCAGGCGCTCGAGCTCCGTCGAGTCTCCCACGATTCCAGCCAGATCGAGCGCGTTCACGTCCATGTGGCCGGCAAGTACCGGGCAGAGCTCGCTCTTACGCCCCGTCAGGACGTTGACCGTCCCGCCGGGTACGTCCGACGTCGCAAGGACTTCGGCGAGGGTGATCGCGGCGAGAGGCCGTCGCTCCGACGCCAGGACCACGACTGCGTTTCCCCCGACGAGGGCCGGAGCGACGCGCTCGACGAGCCCAAGGAGGGGCGGCTCTTCCGGGGCGACGATTCCAGCCACCCCTGTCGGCTCCGGGATCGTGAAGTTGAAGTAGGGCCCGGCGACCGGGTTCGAGGTGCCGAGCACCTGAGCGAGCTTGTCCGCCCAGCCCGCGTACCACACCCATGTGTCTATGGCAGCGTCGACCTCTGCCTGACTGCCGACCAACTCCTCGAACTGAGCCCGGCGACCCTCCATCATCTCGGCGACGCGGTACAGAACCTGCCCGCGGTTGTAGGCGGTCATCCCCGCCCATTTCGGGAAGGCTTCCCGGGCGGTCCGAACGGCGTCCCGCACGTCCTTCCTCGACCCGAGCGCAACGTTCGCCCCCTCGATCTCGTACGAGCGGCCGGATTCGGAGCGCGGAAACGCGCCCCCGATGAAGAGCTTGTACGTCTTGGCGACCGGAAGTCTCGTCAATCGAACCTCACGTAGGCCTCGAGACCGTGCAGGCCTCCCTCGCGACCGAACCCGGACTCCTTATAGCCGCCGAACGGCGAGGTCGGGTCGAAGCGGTTGTAGGTGTTCGCCCAGACGACGCCGGCCCGCAGCCGCTGGGCCATCGAGAGGATACGGGAGCCCTTCTCGGTCCAGACCCCGGCGGCGAGCCCATACGGCGTGTTGTTCGCCTTCTCGACCGCTTCGTCGGGCGTCCGGAACGTCAGGACCGACAAGACCGGCCCGAAGATCTCCTCCTGGGCGATGCGGTAGCTCTGTGCCACGTTGGTGAACACCGTCGGCGCGAACCACCAACCCTTCTCGGGCAGACGACATTCGGGCTGGAAGACATCGGCTCCCTCCTCCTCGCCGCTTCGGACGAGCTCCTGGATCCGCTCGAGCTGAGCCTTCGAGTTGATCGCGCCGATGTCCGTGTTCTTGTCGAGCGGGTCGCCGACGCGGAGGTTCGACATCCGCCGCTTCAGCTTCTGGATCGTCTGATCGTAGATCGACTCCTGCACGAGAAGCCTCGACCCGGCACAGCAGACGTGGCCCTGGTTGAAGTAGATGCCGTTGACGATTCCCTCGACCGCCTGGTCGAGCGGCGCGTCGTCGAAGATGACGTTGGCGGCCTTCCCGCCAAGCTCGAGTGTCAACTTCTTTTTCGTGCCGGCAAGGGCGCGTTGGATTTCCTTACCCACCTCGGTGGAGCCGGTGAACGCAACCTTGTCGACGTCCGGATGCTTGACGAGCTCGGAACCGGCGCGGCCGTCGCCGGTAACGATGTTGACGACACCTGGGGGCACCTGGGCCTGCCGGAGGACATCGGCAAAGAGAAGCGCAGTCAGCGGCGTCGTCTCGGCCGGCTTCAGGACGACGGTGTTGCCCGCCGCGAGGGCGGGTGCGACCTTCCAGGCCAGCATGAGCATCGGAAAGTTCCACGGGATGACCTGAGCGGCGACCCCGAGCGGCCTCGGCGTCCTGTTCGGGAAGGCGTACTCGAGCTTGTCGGCCCAGCCGGCGTAGTAGAAGAAGTGCGCCGCTGCGAGCGGAAGGTCGACGTCGCGCGATTCGCGGATCGGCTTGCCGCCGTCGAGCGACTCGAGCACGGCGAACTCGCGCGCGCGCTCCTGGAGGATGCGCGCGATCCGGTAGATGACCTTGGCCCGCTCGCCCGCCGGCCAGGACGACCAGCCGTTCTCGAAGGCGTCGCGTGCAGCGCCGACTGCTGCGTCGACGTCCTCGGCACCGCCGTACGCGACGTCTGCAAGCTCTTCCTCGCTGGAAGGGCTGACGGAGGGGTGGAACTCGCCGGAGCGCGGCTCGACGAACTCACCCCCGATGAAGAGGCCGTACCGATCCTCGAGCTTGACAAGGTCCCTCGACTCGAGCGCGGGGGCGTACTCGAACGCAGACGGGACCAGCGAGCGATCCTGCTTCTTGTCGATCTCAGTCAAGCGTGAAGTAGTCCGGGCTCTGGTAACGCCCGGTCTTCTCCTTCCTGATCTGGAGGAGCAAGTCGTTCAGAAGCGAGGAAGCCCCGAAGCGGAAGAGGTCGGGCGTCAGCCACTCGGGGCCGAGGGTCTCGTTGACGACCACGAGGTACTGGACTGCCTGCTTCGCCCGGCGGATGCCGCCCGCCGGCTTGACGCCGATCCGCTTGCCCGTCTCCTCGAAGACGTCGCGGACCGCCTCGAGCATGACCAGCGTGACAGGGAGCGTCGCGGCCGGGTTGATCTTCCCGGTCGACGTCTTCACGAAGTCCGCGCCGCCCGCGATCGCGAGGAGGCTCGCCCTGCGGACGTTGTCGTACGTGCCTAGTTCGCCGGTCTCGAGAATCACCTTCAGGTGCGCGCCGCCGATCGCCTCCTTGACCTGCCGCACCTCGTCGTACACCTTGGCGTAGTTCCCCGAGAGGAAGGCGCCGCGGTCGATCACCATGTCGATCTCGTGGGCGCCCAACTCGGCAGCCCGGCGCGCATCCTCGACCTTGATGTCCGTCGGCGACTGGCCGGACGGGAAGGCCGTTGCGACCGAGGCGACCTTGACGCCCGTGTCCTTGACGCGCTCGAGCGCGTGCGGAACGAGGTTCGGGTAGACGCAGACGGCCGCGACAGAGGGGATCGTCGGATCGACAGGATCGGGCCGGATCGCCTTCGACGCGAGGGCTGCAACTTTTCCAGGCGTATCTGACCCTTCGAGCGTTGTCAGGTCGGTCATCCGGACGGCGAGCTCGAGCGCGAAGAGCTTCGACTCGCGCTTGATCGAGCGCTTGGCAAGCGTGGCTGCCCGCTCCTCGATCGCAACCTGGTCGACGGATCCGATCTTCGGCAGTCGAGGCAGGAGCGGCAGCTCGAAACCGTGCGGGAGAGCGGGCGCCTGCGCCATGGTCAAAGTCTAGCCCCGCAGCTCGAGCCCGCCGGCTACCCCGCGACGACGAGCTCGTCGAGGAGTGGTGCGGTATCCAGCGCGTCGTAGCCGATCCGCTCCGCGACCTCCTCGCTGGACGGACGCGTGCCCTCCAGGAAGAGAACCCGCAGGAAGTCGCCGGTCTCGCTCCGCTCCCACCAGTCGGCCCCGATCGAGTCGCGCAAGTACGCACGAAGCTGCGCCGCGCGGATCCAGGCGCGGAGGTAGTCGGCTGAGTAGAAGCCGTCGTCCATGTCCGCGAGGTAGCCGTCCGGGCGGTAGCGAAACCGGATTGCCTCACGGAGGTTTTGGGCGTACGTGTCAGCGTAGGCCGGCGCGTGCTCGAAGTCCGACCAGAGCTCGAGCTCGTAGTCGAGCTTCGCGGCGTAGCGCCGGAAGAGCAGCACCTCGAGGAACCGCGCGCCCTCAGCATGATCGGCAGCGTCTTCGGCCTCCAGCTCGAAATGCTCTGCGTGCCAGGCCGGCTCGCGCGTGATCGACTCGACCAGGAACGAGTAGATCTCGGTCAGAGCGTGGTCGCGGGAGAGCCGGCGGAAGGTGTACGGCAGGTTGGGGTCGCAGCCCGCGTAGTGCAGAGCGTGCCCCGCTTCGTGGAGGAGTGCCTGGTAGTCGTGCAGGCCGCCCTGCGCGCGGGTGATCAGGTGCACGACCGACGGCGGGTCGGAAGCGATCACGCAGGCACGGGGATTCTTCTGCGGCCGGTCGTCGAGGTCGAGCTGGATCCGCGAGTCTGCGGCGAGGTCGAAGCCAAGCCGGGAGAGGGTCTCGAGGCACACTGGTACGGCGCGCTCGCGGGAATAGAGCTCCGCAAGCGGCGACATGCGCCGGATGTAGGAGACGTGCCAGGACATGGGCTCGTCCTCACGCTCCTCGCCGAGAATGCGGTCTACCCAGCGTTCGCGGAGGGGCGCAAAGGAGGCATCCTGCCGGCGGGCAGCGTCCGCGAGCCGGGCCGAGAGCACGCGCAGATCGATGCCTTTCGTCTCCTCGCTGCGCAGGACCGGATCGGGCACGCCGGTTATGTCAGCCTCGAGCGCTTCCGCCTTCCGCAGGAGCTCGAGCCGCTGCTCGTTGAACCCGGCGGAGCAGTCGGCCGCCAACCGCCCAAGCTCGTCGCGCTCCGCGTAGTCGTCGACCAGTGCGAGCCTCGCCTGCGCAGTCCGGAGCGGAACGGTCTCACCCTTGAACTCAACCCGCGCGGCGAGAACGTCGTTCTCGAGGCGATCCGACTCCTCCGCCAACTCGCGGACGATCAGGCCGCCGCCACAGGTCTCTCGGAGCCGGAAAAGCCGCTCGCGGATGTCTCCTTCGGGGGCCCCGTCCTCGGCGGCGTTGAGCTCCGCGTACTGCTCACGCGTGAACAGATCCTCGTACCGGGCCACGATCGCCGCCTGCTCGCTCGTCTCCTTCTCGCCAACTCGAACTGCACGAGCCTCCTCGGAGCGCTCGAAGAGGAACTGCGCCAGGCGGTCCTCGAATCGATCAGGGGTCAACGCTGTGTCCTTTCCGAGACTTGATTAGATCCCAAGGCGCTCGAGGAGGTTCTCGTCGCGGCGCCAGCGGGGCCGTACCTTCACGATGAGCTCGAGGAACACCTTCCGACCGAGCAGACGCTCGATCTCCGGTCGCGCCCGCGAGCCGATTGTCCGGATCATAGAGCCGCCCTTGCCGACCAGGATGCCTTTCTGGGACTCGGTCTCGACGTAGACGACCGCGCGGACGCGAGCTTCATCGATCTCCTCCACCTCGACTACGACCGAATGCGGAACCTCTTCGCGGGTCGCCTCCAGGGCCTGCTCCCGGACGAGCTCGCCGATCCGCTCGGTGGGCGAGAGATCCGTCACCTCACCGGGCGGAAAGTACTCGGGTCCTTCCGGAAGGACGGCGGCCAGCGATTCGCGCAGCGCATCGACACCCTCGCCGGACCGCGCGCTCACGGGATGCAGCTCCTGGAACGGGCCCAGCTCCGCGGCCCGCGTGATCTGCTCGAGGACCTTGGGACGGGCGACGCGGTCGATTTTGTTGACGGCGATGACGACCGGCGCGGAACCGCCGAACACGCGCTCGGCGATGAAGCGGTCCCCCGCTCCGATCGCCTCGTCGGCCGCGAGCACGAACAGGACGCCGTCCACGTCCTCGAAGGACGAGTCGACGGTTCGCTGCATACGCTCGGTCAGCGCGTCGCGGGGCCGCTGGAACCCGGGTAGGTCTGCCAAGACGAGCTGGAACCCGTCCCCATTCGCTACGCCGCTGACCCGCCTCCTCGTCGTCTGGGGCTTGTCGGACGCGATCGCGATCTTCTCGCCGCAAAGTGCGTTCACGAGGGTCGATTTGCCCACGTTCGGCCTGCCGGCGACCGCGACGAACCCGCTCCTCAAAGATCGAAGGTGTCGGGCAGGAGTTCGTCGGGCCGGCGGACCAGCACCGCCCCCTGGTGGTCGAACACAACGCGGTCGACGCCGAACTCATGCATCCACTGGCGGCAGCCCCCACACGGTGAGGCGGTGACCGCAAGGGCCTCGACATCCCCCGGCCGGATCCCCTCAGCGACCGCGCGGGAGAGCGCCGCACGCTCGGCGCATACGCCGAGCGGATACGACGCGTTCTCGACATTGACGCCGGTGATCACCCGGCCGTCGCGCGCGAGCACGGCCGCGCCCACATGGAACTTCGAGTACGGCGCGTAGGCGGCCTTGGCCGTCGTCCGAGCCTCCACGAGGAGCTCGTCGTCCGTCACTCGACGACCTGGAAGAGGATCATCGATACGAGCGTACCGAGCAGGCCGCCGTAGAGCACTTCGAGCGGCGAATGGATCCCCGACTCGACGCGGGTCTGCGCCACCAGCAGCGCCAGCACGAAGGTCAGCGAGGAGACGAGGACGCGGTACTCGAACGACTGGGTGATGAACGTGATCGCCATCCACGTGCCGAAGGCCAGCGCCGCGTGGCCGGACGGCAGCCCGCCGCGGAGCGGCGTCCCGCGGCCCGTGATCGCCTTCGTGATGATCACGAAGAGCATCGTCAAGACGAGGGCGATCACCGTCAGGCGAAGTGGCGCCTCGCGGATCCGGGTCACGAGCCGGTAGCTCGGCTCCCCGAGCTTGTCCTCGAAGACCAGGTAGCCGACGACGAGCGCCGTCACGGAGGAGATGAGGACGGCGCCCGCGGCCATGTCCTTCGCTGCCTTCGCAAGAGGGTCGAACGTGGGCGTCGAGATGTCGAGGGTGGCCTCGATCGCCGTGTTGATCATCTCCGTGATGAGGACAAAGGCGATCACCACGAGGAGCGCGGCCAGCTCGAGCTTCGTGACGCCGTAGATGAACGCGAGGATCAGGACGCCAGTCGCCACCGCGAAGTGGATTCGCATGTTGCGCTCGCTGCGGAGCACGTGGATGACGCCCTCGAAGGCGTAGTTGAAGCTCTGGATGATCGAGGGCGTCCGGCGAGCCAAAGCGACTACCCCGCCAGCTCGAGCTCGCGGCGCTCCATCTTCGGCCCGTGCTCGTACCCGAGCAGGTGGAGAAGCCCGTGGATGAGCGGCTCCCGCCACTCGTCACCCACCACCTGCGGGCAGAGGACGACGTCGCCGAGCTGGCGTGGTACCCCGTCGGACAGCGGCTCGTGGGCATCGATCGGAAAAGAAAGAACGTCCGTGGGCTCATCCACGCCCAGGTGCTCCCGCTTCAGCCGACGCATCTCTTCGGGAGCGGCGAAGGCGAGCCCGAGGTCGCCCTCATCGAGCCCTTCGGCGGCCAGCGCCCATCGGCAGAGCTCGACCGCGGCGGCGGTGTCCACGTCGACGCCGCTCCGGTTCGACACTTCGACCTCGATCATCGGCGGCGGTTGCCGCCGGTCTCCTCGGCGTGCTGCTTGTAGGCCTCGACGATCCGCTGCACGAGCACGTGTCTGACCACGTCCTCGTTCCCGAGCTCCACGAACTCGATCCCGTCAACGGACGCGAGGATCTCGCGCACGCGAACGAGCCCGGAGGCCTGATCGCGCGGCAGGTCGATCTGGGTCACGTCACCGGTGACGACCATCTTCGAGCCGAACCCAAGGCGGGTCAGGAACATCTGCATTTGCTCGGGTGAAGTGTTCTGGGCCTCGTCGAGGATGATGAAGGAGTCGTTCAAGGTTCGTCCTCGCATGAACGCGAGCGGCGCCACTTCGATCTGACCCTTCTCCAGGTAGGCGTTGACCCGGTCAGCATCGAGCATGTCGTACAGCGCGTCGAAGAGGGGCCGAAGGTACGGGTCGACCTTGGCCATTAGGTCCCCCGGGAGGAAGCCGAGCCTCTCCCCTGCCTCGACGGCGGGTCGGGTCAGGATGATCCTGCTCACCTGGCGCTCGGCCATCGCGTTCACCGCGAGCGCCATCGCAAGGTAGGTCTTGCCCGTGCCCGCCGGCCCGATCCCGAAAGCGATCGTGCGGCGGCGGATCGCCTCCACGTAGCGCTTCTGATTGACCGTCTTCGGCGTGATTTTCTTGCCACGGTGGCGCCAAACCACGTCTTCGAAGACGTCGCGGAGGTCGCGCGACTCGTCGAGCGCCGTCAGGACCGCGTCGACGGTCCCGGCCCCAATCGCATGGCCGCCCGACACGAGCTCGGCGAGTTCGTCGATCACGAGCCGCGCTTCGCCGACCTTGTCCTTCTCGCCCTCGAGCGTCAGCTGGTTCCCGCGAAGGAGAACCGCCAGCCCGAGACGGTTACGCAAGGCTCCGAGGATGCCGTCGTCGACGGTTGCGAGCTCGGCGGCGACCTCGTTGGAGACTGAGAGAACTTCCTGCAACGGAGACAGTGTAGAGCCCGTTCCGGCGCTGATTCCGCGGGGAAACCAGTCTGCGGCTAGGCGAGCTTCTCGCGGACGAGCCGGCTCACGGTCGAGCCGTCGGCCCGGCCGGATACCTGTGGCATGACGTCCGCCATCACGCGCCCGAGATCCCGGATCGACGTGGCGCCGGTCTCTGCGATCGCATTGTCGACGATCTGCTCGAGCTCCTCCTCGTCGATCGGCTCGGGCATGAACTCCTCGATGATCGAGTGCTCCAGCTCCTCCTGATCGGCCTGCTCGTCACGCCCAGCTGCCCGGAAGGCCTCTGCCGCCTCGGCGCGGCGCTTGCGCTCCCGCTGGAGCACCTGCAACTCCTCGTCGTCGTGGAGCGGGCGCTGCAGCTCCTTCTCCGCCGAGCGGAGCGAAGCCAACGTGAGCCGAAGCGTTCCGGCTCGCTTGCTGTCCCGGGCTCGCATCGCATCCTTGAGCTCGTCCTCGATCCGGGCGATCAGGCTCATCCGAACCCACCGAGGGTGCCGCCGCCAAGGATGTGCCAGTGCAGGTGGAAGACGGTCTGCCCGGCACCCTCGCCCACGTTCACGATCACGCGGTAGTCCTCGAGCCCGGCCTCGCTGGCCGTCTCGGCGACGAACCGGACCATCCGTGCGACCTCCTCGTCCGGAAAGACGCTCACGTCGCGGAGACTCTCAACGTGCCGCTCCGGCAGAACGAGGAGATGGACGGGCGCCTTCGGATGGATGTCCTTGATTGCGACGAACCCATCTTCCTTGCGGACGTGGTCGCCGTCTCTCGCAAGCGTGCAGAAGAGGCACTCAGACGACACCGACGATCCCCTCCTCGGCCACGGCCACTGCGTGCGCGCGGACGAGCGACCCCACCTGCGCGTCCACGAGCCAGGGCGTGTAATCGTCGGCATAGCCCCGCCCGGGCCGGTCGACGAGCACGACGTCCTCTTCACCCAGCCGCGCGTGCCAGCGGCGCCGGCAGGCCTCGTCGGAGGCACGACGGAGACGGGCGCTCCGCTCCTTCTTGACTCCCGGTGACACGGGGTCGGCCTGCGCGGTCCGCGTGCCCGGCCGCGGGGAGTACGGAAACACATGCACCTTCGTGATTCCGGCCCCGGCAACGGTCGCTAGCGTCGCCTCGAACGCTTCGTCGTCCTCGCCCGGGAAGCCGACCATGACGTCCGTCGTCAGGTTGAAGCCCTCTGCTTTCGCGATGCGGCGGCGGTAGGTCTTGACGTCGTAGCGTCGCCCCATCTCGCGGAGGACGCGGTCGTCTCCGGACTGGAGGGGGACGTGAAGGTGCCTGGAAACGGTGCGTGTCTCTCGCAGAGCGGCGACCAGCTCGTCGCCGAGGTGGTTGACCTCGATCGACGAGAGCCGGAGCCTGCCGAGCCCCGGTGTCTCGCCCGCCTCGCGGACCAGGGCCGCGAGCGTGTAGCCGTTCTGGCGGTCCCGGTAACACCCGAGGTTGACGCCAGTGAGGACGATCTCCCGATGTCCCTGCTCGATGCGCTTTCGAATCTCGGCCAGGACAGCGTCAGCCGGGCGGCTACGTGAGGCACCTCGCACTTGCGGAATGACACAGAAGCCGCACGAGAAACTGCAGCCGTCCTGGATCTTGACGAAGGCCCGGACACGGTCGAGGCCGACGGCAGCGTTCGTGCACCCGAGCACACCGACGTCCGCGGACACCTTCGCGGCTGTCTCCTCGCTGGGCAGCGAGATAACCCGAACGTTGGCGGGAAGCCCGGCGAGCGCGCTGCCTGCCAGGTTCGCCGCGCACCCAGTCATGTAGACCCTTCCGGAGCGGCGCGCAGCGCGCCGAACGGCCTGCCGCGACTTCCGCACCGCCTCGTGGGTGACGCAGCAGGTGTTCACGACCGTGACGTCGGTCTCGCCTCCGGACTCCCTATGGCCGTCCGCGGCCAGCCGCTCGCGGAGCACCTGCGCATCGGTGTGCGAAACCTTGCAGCCGAGGAACTCGACGGAGAACGTCGCCATGGCCGGGCGATCCTACGTTGGCGTGTCCTGGGCGTCCAAGAGAGCCGGTCCGCGTTTCGACGTGGTCACTCGACGCGCCAGCACGTACGGGATAGCCCCGCCCGCTACGAGCACGAGGCCGGTGACCAGCCAAGGTGTCGAAACCGAGTCCAGAAACGCGATCAGAAGGCAAACTGCGCCGGCGCCCGAGATGATCCCGAGGGTTTCCGGCCATCGGCGTCCGAGACGGAGGGCGAACCAGATCGCGACCCCAGCGAGCGGTGCCACGAAAAGGCCGATCGAGGCCGCCGCAAGCAAGGAGAAAACGACGAGCGCTCCCGCGAGCACCCAGGCCGCGAACACTAGCCATCCCTCTCGTCGCATCCGGCCTCCGCTTGAATCTTAGGGAGGATTGGCAAGACGCCGCATACTTCAACTGGAATGCGGGCGAACTTCGCACCAGTGCGAGAAAGGAGGCCTCTGTGGCGGTGAAGCTTTATCGGTGTAAGAACATCTGGGTGAAATCCCCAGGCCACCCATGCTGGCGCGTGCAAAAGGCTCTCGACGAACAAGGCATCGACTACGAGGTCGTGCCGGGCCCGTGGCCGGGCCGCAGCCAGCGGGGGGAGATCGAGCGCCTGAGCGGACAGCCCAAGTACCCGATCATCCAGTTCGAGGACGGCTCCGTCTACCGGGAGGAGTCCAAGGATATGGCTGCGACGATCAAGGCCGGCAAGCTGTTCGAGAAGCAGGGCGCTCCCGCCTAATCGCGCTCGAAGCGATCGGCGGCCCAGCCGCCGCGAACCCTCCTTCCGGCGTGTCTCCACGCCGGAAGCGCAGGGCGTTCGGACTCGAGGTACCCGGAGGTCACGAGTTGCCGGGAGGTCACCCGGGAGCCGGCCCGCTCGCAGAGGTCGAGTGCGATATTCGCAACCGCGAGCGCCGTTTCGGGAAGGTCGTCGGTGAGCACGTCTGCCTGTGCGACAGTGATGTCGACGCCGTTGGCCGCGGCGTTGTCATGCGTCGCCTCGACCGCCGCCTCGTCGAAGTCGAGGGCGACCACGGGGGCGAAGCCGAGGCGTGCTGCGGCGATGGAGAGAACCCCGGAGCCGCACCCGAGATCGAGCAAGCTTCCGGGCTCGAGCTCGAGGAGGTGCTCCAGGCAGATCTGGGTGGTCGGGTGCGAGCCGGTGCCGAAGGCCCGCCCGGGGTCGATCACGACCGGGATCGCATCGGCATCAGGCTCTTCCCAGGGCGGTCCGATCCAGAGAGCGCCGATGCGGATCGGGCGGTGGAACTGCTTCCACCGCTCGGCCCAGTCGGGCTCGACCTCGGTCACACGGCCGGGCCCAAAGACCTGCCAGAGCCGCTCCTCTCCACCCGCAGTGGTGTAGGCGGCAAGCTCGAGCCCGCCATCCATCTCGACCTCCTCGAAGCCCTGCGGGAAGAGGTCGAGCATGACCGCTCGGCCCTCCTCGGCGCGCTCGTTGGCCATCCGAACCGAGACGCGCCGGAGGGGAGGGTTGCCCGTCAGCGGAACGCCGCCCGGATCTTGTCGAAGAAGCCTGCGTCTTCCTTGTACGTGTGTTCATTCGTGTGCTGTTCGAACTCCTGGAGCAGCCGCCGCTGCTCGTCCGAGAGGTGGCGCGGCACGGCAACGTTGACGAGGACGCGGTGGTCCCCTCGCCCGTAGCCCTGGAGCACAGGCATCCCCCTACTCTTGAGCACCCTGACTGTTCCGGGCTGAATCCCGGGCTCGAACTCGATCTCGAGCTCTCCGTCGAGGCCCGGAACGGTGACGGTGGTACCGAGCGCGGCTTCGCTCATCGTGAGGCTGACACTGGAGATGACGTCGTTTCCGTCCCGAACGAGTCGCTCGTCGGGCCGGATGCGGACGAGGACGTAGAGGTCTCCCGCGTGCGCCCCGCGGCCCCCGGCATGGCCCTCTCCCGAGAGCCGGATCCGCTGGCCGTCGTGGATTCCTGCGGGAATCTCGACCTCGATGGAGCGCTCCTGGTTCACCCGCCCGTCGCCGTCGCACTTGGGACACGGCGTGGGCGTGACGCGTCCGCGGCCCGCGCAGGTCGGACAGCTCTGGGTTCGGACGAACTGACCGAAGACCGAGCTCGAGACCGCCTGGAGTCGCCCCGCACCGCCGCACTGCCGGCAGGTCTCCAGGGCTGTCCCCGGAGCAGCTCCGGACCCGTCGCAGGTCGAGCAGGCCACCGCGGCGGGGAATGGGATGGTCAGCACGGTTCCCTGCGCGGCCTCGACGAGCTCGATCTCGACCTCCGCGAGGAGGTCTGCGCCACGGCTGGATCTCGCTCCAGCCGTGCGGCCGAAGATGTCTTCGCCGAAGAAGGCCGAGAAGAGATCCGAGAGACTCGAGAAGTCGGTCGGGACGTAGCCGCCGGTCTGGAGGCCCTCGTGCCCGTACCGGTCGTACAGCTCACGGGTCTCGGACTTCGAGAGGACTTCGTACGCCTCGGCGGCCTCGCGAAACCGCACCACGGCCTCCGGGTGGTCGGAAACGTCGGGATGGAGCTCCCGCGCAAGGTTCCGGAACGCCTTCTTGATCTCCCGCTCGCCGGCCCCGCGGGAAACGCCCAGAACCTCGTAGTAATCACGTCTTGCGGTCGCCACGCTTCGTAGGTTACTGACGGGCTTCCCGGTCGCTCGGCACCCCGGTTACTCCTCGTACATCTCCTCGACGAAGCGGGAAAGCTCGTGTGCGGCGGACCGGACCGCGTCGATCGCCTTGACGTAGTCCATCCGCGTCGGGCCGAGGAGGCTGACGGTCCCAAGGTTCCGGTGCCGGAGCCCGTACGGGGCACTCACGAGTGAGACGCTCTGGAGCCCCGGATCAGCGAGCTCTGTCCCCATGCGCACGAACGGGCGCTTCGACATGAGGGTCGCCCGCATCAGCTCGAGGAGGGCGGCTCGCTGCTCCAAAACCTCGAGGAGCCGCCTGTAGGCCTGTAGGTCGTCCGCGCGAAACTCGTCCAGGAGCCCCGCCGCGCCGCCCACGTACAGGGTCTGCTCCCCGGTCTCGACGAGGTCGGTGAAGGCGGGTCTGAGCTCTTCCAGAAAAGAGCCCTCGCGCGGGCCCACTTCGGCCTCATCGAAGCGGCTCCGGAGCAGCCGCGGACCCAGGTGGAGACCAGCCAGGCGCTCGTTCAGATACTCGCTCGCCCACTCGGCGAGCCCAGGATCGACTGGATTCGCGAAGGCGAAGAGCCGCTTGCTCACACCTCCCGTCGACGTGATCACGACCACCATGACGAGCTGGGGCTGGAGCACGAGCACCTCGATGTGGTGAACCTGGGTCGCCTCCATGGGAGCGGATACAAGCGCGAGCAGGTGCGTCAGCTGCGAGAGCGCCTCCGTGGTCGCCAGCAGGGCCGAGTCGACCTGGCTGCGAGCGTTGGAGAGATCGAGCAGCAGCTCAGCCGGCTTCGGCTCAAGGCGCTCGAGCAACTGGTCGACGTAGAAGCGGTAGCCGATCTCGGTCGGGACACGCCCCGCCGAGGTGTGCGGATGCATGAGGAGCCCCTGCTCCTCGAGGACCGCGAGCTCGTTCCGAACCGTGGAGGCTGACGCCTCGATTCTCGCGCTCTCGACCAGCTTCTTGGAGCCGACCGGAGCCCCCGTCGACACATATTCCTCGACGACGCGCGCGAGGATCTCCTCCTGCCGCGTCGTGAGCGTTGGACTCGGCTGCAGCGCCATCGTTAGTTAAAGAGTAGCTATTTCCAGGGATTCTTCCAACAGCTCGACCGTGACGGCGCCTCCGAGGAAGCGTCCGCGCCGGGTCAGGACGAGACCGCCTCGGCGCCGCTCGGCGAGACCGAGCCGCTCGAGCCGCTCGAGCGCCTTTTCGTTCAACGCCCCGGCCACGTCCGAGAAGGGCACTGGCTCGTCGAGTCGGAGCCCGAGCATGAGTCGCTCCCGACGATGCGTGTCGTCGTCGATCAGCTCGAGCTCTCTCGCCGGCGGACGTGCGTCCTCGTGCGCACTCAGGTAGCCGCCGAGGCTCGGAGCATTCCGCCACCGGAGTCCTTCGACGGTCGAGACCGCGCCTATGCCGAGCCCCAGGTAGTCCCGCCCGAGCCAGTAGCCCAGGTTGTGTCTGGACTGGCGTCCAGGCCGGCAGAAGTTGGCCGTCTCGTACCACCGATATCCGGCCGTGACCAGACGCTCGACGACCCGCTCGAAGTAGCCCTCCATCGCTTCGGCCTGGCGGGCGAGCTCGTCACCGTAGGCGTGCGTGAACCGGGTTCCAGGCTTCGGCTCGAGTTCGTAGCAGGACAGGTGATCGGGCTCGAGAGCGAGAGCCTCGTCCAGGTCGCGTTCGAGGTCGGAGGGCTCCTGGCCTGGGATCCCGTAGATGAGATCCAGGGAGATGTTGTCAATCTGGGCATCACGAAGATGGTAGATCGCCCGGCGGACGTCGTCCGGTTGAGCCCGGCGCTCCAGCACGTCCAGGAGCCGCGGCTGGAAGCTCTGCACGCCCAGCGAGACTCGAGTGATCTCGTTCTCGGCGAGAACGTTCGCGAGCTCCGCAGTCACCGTCTCGGGGTTCGCCTCGATCGTCACCTCGCTCGCACCGGGCAGTGCGCCAAGCAGGCGCTGGAGTGCTTCCGGCGCGGTGAACGTGGGTGTTCCGCCTCCGAGGAAAACGGTTTCGAGCGGCTCGGACAGGACGCATCGCTCCAGCTCGAGCTCGCCGAGGAGAGCGTCGACGTACCGCGCGTGCTGCTCCGGCCTCCCGACGAGCGTGACGAAGTCGCAGTAGCCGCAACGATGGGCGCAGAACGGCAGGTGGACGTAGAGATGGCGGACGCCTTCGGCCAGGGCCGTCATGAGCGCCGCTCCCCGTTCAGGTTGAGCACGGCGAGAAACGCCTCCTGCGGGATCTCCACCGTTCCGACCTGCTTCATCCGCTTCTTCCCTTTCTTCTGCCGTTCGAGGAGCTTGCGCTTGCGGCTGATGTCGCCGCCGTAGCACTTTGCGAGCACGTCCTTCCGCCGCGCCTTGATCGTCTCGCGCGCGATGATCCGGGATCCGATCGCGGCCTGGATGGGGACGTCGAACATCTGCCGCGGGATTTCCTGGCGGAGCCGCTCGACGAGGGCGCGGCCGCGGTCGTAGGCGAACTCACGGTGGACGATCAGGGAGAGCGCGTCGACCGAGTCGCCCGCGAGCAGGATGTCGACGCGGACGAGGTCGCCCTCCTGAAACCCGGTGACGTCGTAGTCGAAGCTCGCATAGCCCTTGGTACGACTCTTCAGCTGGTCGTAGTAGTCGTAGACGATCTCGGCGAGCGGGAGGTCGTACGTCAGAAGGACACGGTTCTCGCTCAGGTACTCCATGTGGTCGAACTGGCCCCGACGCTCGTTGTTCAGCTCCATCACCGTGCCGACGTACTCCTTCGGGACGATCGTCGTGGCGCGGATGAACGGCTCCTCCACGCGCTCGAACTCCCGCGGGAACTCGGCCGGGTTGTGGACCTCGAGCTCCTCACTGCCGTGAGTGATCACGCGGTAGGCGACGTTCGGTGCGGTAACGAGGAGGTCGAGGTCGAACTCGCGCTCGAGGCGCTCCCGCACGATCTCCATGTGGAGCAGGCCGAGGAAGCCGCACCGGAAGCCGAAGCCGAGGGCCCTCGAAGTCTCGGGTTCGTAGAAGAGCGAGGCATCGCTCAGCTTCAGTCTCTCGAGCGCGTCGCGAAGCTCCGGATAATCGTCGGAATCCGTGGGGAAGAGGCCTGCGAAAACCGTCGGCTTGACGTCCTTGTAGCCCGGAAGCGCATCCGCGGCCGGGCGCTCCTCGCTCGTCAGCGTGTCGCCCACCCGGAGCCGGCTCACGTCCTTCAGGCCGGTCATGACGTAGCCGACCTCTCCCGCCTCGAGAAAGGCCGTCGGAACGCGGTCCGGCGAGAAGAAGCCGAGCTCCTCCGGCTCGAATCGTGTCCCCTGTGCCATGGCACGGAGGCGCCCCCGCGGGAGAAAGGAGCCGTCCACCATGCGGACGAACGCGACGACGCCGCGGTACTGATCGTACGAGGAGTCGAAGACGAGCGCCCGCGCAGGAGCTTCGGGATCTCCTCCTGGTGCAGGGATCCGCTCCACGATCGCGTCGAGGACGGCTTCGACTCCCTCGCCGGTCTTCGCCGAGATCCGGAGGACGCGCTCAGGGTCGTCGCCAACGAGCTCCGCGACCTCGGCCGCGGTGGCGTCTGGATCCGCCTGCGGAAGATCGATCTTGTTGACGACCGGGACGATCTCGAGGTTGTTCTCGATCGCCAGATATGCATTTGCGAGCGTCTGCGCTTCGATCCCCTGCGCGGCGTCGACGACGAGAATCGCGCCCTCACACGCCTGGAGCGCCCGCGATACCTCGTACGTGAAGTCCACATGCCCGGGCGTGTCGATCAGGTTGAGCTGATGGCCCTTCCACTCGACGCGGACGGCCTGCGCCTTGATCGTGATGCCGCGCTCCCGCTCCAGGTCCATCGTGTCGAGCACCTGGTCGCGCATCTCCCGAGCGGTCAAGGTGTCGGTCACCTCGAGAATGCGGTCGGCCAGAGTCGACTTGCCGTGGTCGATGTGGGCCACGATGGAGAAGTTGCGGATGCGGTCGAGACTCATACAGAGGGTCGAGAGCGGCGCAGCAGGGAGAGCAGCGCATCGAGCTCCTGGATACGAAGGATACGGGCCGCGCCCAGGAACGCTGCGACTGCGAGCGTGAGGCCGAGCCCTACCGAAACGATCTGGGCTCCGAGCGACCGGCCGAGCCACTGGTCGAGGCCGTACCACGTGCCGAACGCGACCGCCGCCGCCAGGCCCGATGCGACCGCGGTCCGCACATAGGCGTCGATCGTCTGGCGCCCCTGGAGCCGTCCCAGGCGCCGGCGGAGAAGAATGAGCAGGGCGACGGTCCCGGCGATGTTCACGATCGAGGTCGCAAGCGGAATTCCCCAGATGCCGACGCGAAACAGCGCAGCGTCGAGCGCCGCGTTCAGGACGAGATTCCCGAGCGCGACTGCAGTTGGGATCCAGGCGTTTTGCAGGCTGAAGAAGGCGCGGTTCAGCATCAGCATCGTCCCGTTGAAGGTCAGGCCGATAACGAACGCGGCGAGACCCTGGGCGACGATGGTCGTCTCCTCGTCACCGAAGGCGCCACGTTCGTAGAGGAGCCGGACGATCGGGACGGAGAGGACCGCGGTGACGGCGCTGGCGGGCAGCAGGAGGAAGCCGATCTGGCGGAGGCCGCTCGAGACCGTCTCTCGAAAGCCGTCCGTGTCGGCGCGCGCGGCGAGCCGCGAGAGCGCCGGGAAGAGCACCGTCGCGACCGCGACCGCGAAGATCCCCTGCGGCAGCATGTAGATCCGGAAGGCGGCGTCGATCGCGCTTGGCGCCAGGAGCGGATCGATGTAGCGGGCCGCAAAGAACGTGTCCACGAGCAGGTTGAAGTTGATGAGCCCGATCCCGAGCGTCACGGGAAGCATCAGCGCGAAGACGCGCTTCACCGCCGGGTCGCGGACGTCGATCGCGACTCTGAGGCGGCCGTCGAGCCCTCGTAGCCACGGGATTGGCACGAGGAGCTGGATCACCGTGCCGGCTACGACGCCGCCCGCGTAGACGTAGAGCGCGGCGGACTCGGTGTCCGTGCGCGGGACGCCGACGACCAGGGCCGCGATGATCGCCAAATTCCAGAGCACCGGCGTCAGCGCAGGCACCGTGAACTGCTCGTAGCTGTTCAGGATTCCGACGATGACACCGGAAAGCCCCAACAAGACGACGATCGGGAAGAGCACGCGCGCGAGCCCGACGACGAGATCCTGCTCCGCTCCCTCGTATCCGAACGGTCGCATGACCCAGGGGGCGAGGAGCATGAAGAGGGCGGTGATGCCGCCCAGCCCGAGCAGCATGAGCCAGAAGATCGTCGAGGCGACGCGCCACGCTCTGGCCCGGTCGCCCTTCTCGAGCATCTCGCTGAAGATCGGAACGAAGGCCGCCGAGAGGGCCGAGTCGGCGACGAGTGCCCGCACGAGGTTCGGGACCTGGAACGCGACCGTGAACGTGTTGATCGAGCCCTCAACGCCGAAGTAGCGGCGGACGACGACCTCGCGGAAAAGCCCGACGAAGCGCGAGAGAAGGGTTGCGAGGGAGAAGAGGGCCGTCGACCTGGCGAGGCGCCGTCGGCGTGCCCCTCCTGCGAGGTCGACTGCTGCGGAGCGCTCGGCCGCAGGGTCTTCGGGGCGATCGACCATCCCGGGGAATCGTAGGGAAGGGGCCGCCCGGAGCCGCCGGCGGCCCGGTACGGCCGGGAGCTGTGCCGACGCTCGGGGGTCAGGGCTTCGGCGGGACCTTTGCTAGCATGCGAGCGCCCGCAGGACGGGCTCTTTTTCTGCCATGCCGAATATCAACCAACAGAAGCACAGGGTCCGAAGCGCCGCCCGACAGCGGCTGGAGAACCTGCGCTGGCGCTCGACGGTGAAGACCCTTCAGAGGCGCCTCGAGACCGCTGTGGCCGACGGAGACAAGGAACGCATCGCAAGCGAGCACCGCGAGCTCGTCCGCTGGCTCGACAAGGCCGCCGCCCAGGGCGGGATGCACAAGAACCGGGCCGCCCGCAAGAAGTCTCAGGCAGCCAAGCTCGTCGCCTCAACCTAGGGGCGCGCGACCGCCCTCGGGCAGCCCTGGCCTGGGACACCCGCGGCCCACCTCCCGCTTTTAAGCCTAATGAGGAAAATCGCGCGGGTGGCGCGCGACGTGTGACAGCTTCGTCACGAGCTGTCTCGGATTTCAGGCCTGGTTTCCCGGGAGGCAGCGATGGTGTGACCGAGCTCGCGTTCCTAGTGGTGTGCGAGCTCCGAGGTTCTCGTGACGTCGACGACTCCGCGGATCAGCTCGAGCTCACCGGCCAGGCGGCTCGCGCCTTTCAGCGCCTCGTCCAGCTCGGCGAGACGCACGATCGCGTCGTCGAGCTCCGCGCGTGCGTAGTTCCGGGAGTGGTCAAGTGCCTTGCGGACTCGGAACTCGTGCCTGCGGACCTTCTTCGCGATCTCCTTTGTGGCCAGACCTTCCTCCGCGAGAACCTGGACGGCGCGAACGAGCTCGACCTGGCCCGTCAGCTTCATGGCGACCACGAACGGGTCGTTGTGCTCCAGCGCGGCCTCGCACGCCTCCAGCGTGGCCTGGAGGTTCCGCGATCCCCAGGCGTCACCTAGCGCCCACCCCGGCGGCTCATGCGCAGAGACGGCGAGGTGCTCGACCTCTCGCCGGCTCACCGGCTCGGTTCCGGCCCACGCGGAGATCTTCTCGAGCTCGGTGGTCAGGGCTGTCGAATCGTCGCCGACGATCTCGATCAGCGCGCGCACCGCCTCTCCATCCAGTTGGAGGTGCAGCCCTTCGAGCTGTGCCCGTACCCACCCCGGTAGATCTCGCGGCTTGGGGATGTCGAACGTAAGCACCTTCCCGCCCTTCTTCAAGGTATCGGCGAGCGTCGAGGCTTTCGGCGGCTCCTCGGTCACGAGTGCCAAGATCGATCCGGGCGCCGGATCGACGAGATACTCGGCAATCGCCTGGGCGTCCTCGGCCTTCCAGCGCTCGACCCCCTCGACCACGACCAGTCGGTCGGCTTCCGACCCGAAAAGACCCATCGCGTTGCAGGCCTCAACAGCCGCCGCACCGCTCGTGTCGGAGGCATGCAACAGCTCCAGGGTCTCGTTCCCGATCCTGGTGCGGAGCCTGCTCAGCGCCCGCCGCACCTTGGACCCGTCAGTCCCGGTCAGGAGATAGACAGGGAGAAGCGGCTCGCGGGACATCCGGACGGAGCATAGTCAGCGGTCGGTCCGGACCGAGAAGCTACGCCCGTCCGATTCGATCACGACCCGCCCGTCCTCGTCTGTGCGATACACCTCGAGCCCCGGCTCGCGCGCCAGTGCCGCGAGCGTCGAGGGCGTCGGGTGGCCGTAGTCGTTGCCCCTTCCGACCGAGATCACCGCAATCCGGGGATCCACCACGTCGAGAAGCTCGGGGAGTCCCCGGTCGGACGATCCGTGATGGGCGACCTTCAGCACCTCGACCGTGGGCGGCCGGAGCGGCAGGGTCACTTCGGACTCGGCGTCAGCCGTGAGCAGAACGTCGAACGAGCCGTAGGTGGCGAGCAGGACGACCGCGTGCTGGTGTGGATCCTCACTCTCGACGCCAGGCCCGTCCGGCCAGAGGACACGTAGACGGAGCCGGCCCAGCCGGTACACGAGCCCGGCTCGCGCCGGGACGATCCGGACGTGCTCTTGCCGCGCCTCTGCGAGCGCCACGCGCTCGTCGGAGCTTTGCGTCGGCTCGAGCGGGTCGAGGATGAATCCGACCTGAAGACGATCGAGGATCTCGGTTGCGCCGCCCACATGATCCCGATGCGGATGGGTGAGGACGATGGCCGCCAGCCGGGAGACTCCGAGCGTCCGCAGCTGGGCTGCGACCTCGGCTTCGGGGGAGCCCTCGTCCACGAGCACCGCACCCTGCGCCACCTGCAGCAGGATGGAGTCGCCCTGCCCGACGTCGAGAACGGTCACACGAAGCCCACCCGGCGGCGGGGGTGGAGCCTCCTCGCCGGCCGAGCGCCAAGCCAGACCGAGAACCGCCGCCATGGCCACGAGTGCCAGGACGCGCCTGCCATGCGGAGGACGAATGCGAGTGGCGAGGACGATCACGATCAGACCGGCGGCGAGGACGGCAACTCCGGCCCCGGAGGAGACCTGGGCATGCGGGAGCCCGCCCACGAGACGAGCGCTGAGCGCGAGGTAGGCGGCCAGCCAGCCGTTCAGCCACCCGAGTGCAAGCGCCGCCGCCGGGAGAATCGGATCGAGCAGTGTCGCTGCGAAAGCGAGTGCCAGGAGCGGCGCGACGACCGGTTCCGCCAGGGCGTTCCCGAGCACGGAATACACGGGTATCGAGCCAAACTCGAGCCAGAGGATCGGAGCCGTCACGATTCCGCAAGCGGCGGAAACCGCGAGTGCTGCGACGAGCCGGCGTGGCAACGGGTAACCCTCCAAACGCCGCTCGACTCTCGGAACGGCGACGAAGATTGCGGAGACGGCCGCGAACGACAGCTGAAAGCCCGGCTCGAGCAGGGCATACGGCGTCGCCGCCATCAGCACGGCTGCTCCCACAAGGAGCGCGTACCAACGGTCGGCGGGCCGCGAAGCAAGCCACGCCAGAGATGCAAGCGATCCGGCGACTCCCGCCCGTACGACTGAAGGCTGCCATCCGACCGCGGCAACGTAGGCGAGCACCGACAGGAGCGCAGCGACCTGGCCCGCCCACCGAGGAAGGCCGAGGCCCCAGGCAAGCAGAAGCGCCCCCGCGATCACGTACGCGACGTTCTGGCCGGACACTGCCAGGAGGTGGTAAAGACCGGAGGCGCGGAAGTCATCGCGAAGCTCCTGGTCGAGCCCCTCGTCCTCTCCGAGCACGACGCCGGCGACAACTGCTCGGCGCTCGCCGTCGAGCCCTGGTGCGAGTGACCGGTCGACACGTCGCCGCAGGACGTCAGCGAGCCCCCCGATCCCGCCGCGGTGGCCGACGATGCGGTAGCCATCAGCCCGGAGCACGACGTGGATCCCCTGCCGCCTCAGATACGCAGCCTCGTCGAATCGCTCTCCCTTTTCGGCACGACGGGGATGCCGAACAGTGGCGACCACCTCGAGCAGCGATCCTTGCGGTGGCGCGCGGCCGCGGGGCAGCTCGAGGCGCGAAAGCTCGTCCGTCCGCTCGGACCTGAACCTGTGCACGCGGATCGGGACCCGCACAGCGAACGCGCTACGGCGTGCCGGGCCCGTCACCTCGACCAGCGCTGCCCCGGCTTCTCCGGCGGCGGGAGCGAGCTCGCTCCGGTCGATCTGGTCGAGTCGAGCGCTTCCCCACCAGAGGCCCGCAAACAGGAGAGCCGTACCCAGGGCCACCGTACGTCGTGCCCCGAGCCAGACCGAGCCGACGGCCAGGACACCTGCAGCAAGCGCCAGAGCAAGAGTTGGGGCACGGACGACGAGCGATAGGCCGAGGCCCGCACAGAAGCAGCCGAGGACGAGGTGCGGCGCGCGCAGCCGGCTCCGACTCCTCACAGGTCGACGAGCGTTTTCAGTTCCTCGAGGCGAGCAGGCCCGATGCCCGGAACGGCGTCGAGCTCCTCGACGGCCTGGAAAGCGCCGTGCTCCGTTCGATAGGCCAGGATCTTCTGGGCGGTCACCGGCCCGATCCCAGGAAGCGTGTCGAGCTGCTCGAGCGTCGCTGAGTTCAGATGGATCTTCTGGCCGGCCACGGTGGGACCTATGGCACCGCCTGCCGCAGCTGCGGTCGACCCAGGATCGCCACGGGCAGGGACCAACACCTGCTGCCCGTCCGCAATCGGGGAGGCGAGGTTCACGAGCTCGAGAGCCGCTTTCGGCTTCGCTCCTCCCGCCCGGCGAATCGCGTCCGCGGTGCGACTGCCTTCCCGCAGTCGATAGAGGCCTGGCTTTCGCACCGCGCCGACCACGTGAACGAGGAGAGTCCGGGCGGGGGTTTTCTCAGCCGCGAGCGCCCCTGCGGGAGCCCGCGAGGTTTCTCGAGGAGTCCGATCGTCTTCCCCACCCAGCGCGAAGCGACCTCCGATCGCGAGGAGAAAAAGGACGGCGAGAGCGTAGGCGGCTGCCCGCCGGCGCGAGATCGTCGGCATCTGCACGCGATCGATGCTTGCGCGGAAAGACGCGCGAGTGGCGCACCGACCGTGCCGGAACGAACACGAATTCCTTGCCACGCGAACCTGGGTGGCACAAGATCGAGCGCGTGACCAACCAGCTCGTGGGCTTTCTCGGCGTCTCGCTGCTCGTGATCGCGGTCCCCGGACCGGATACCGCATTGACGATCCGGAACACGCTCGCTGGGGGGCGGGGAGCCGGTGTCTTCACTGCACTCGGGGTTGCAACGGGGCAAGCAACGTGGACGCTCGCGACGTGCACGGGCCTCGCAGCGCTCCTGCTGGCGTCGGAGCCGGCGTTCCTCGCGCTCAAGCTCGTGGGCGCGGGCTACCTCGTATTCCTGGGAGCGCAGGCGCTGCTCGGGGCCCTGAGCTCAGCTTTCGGCCGATCTCGCGCCGTGGCGATCGCCGCTCCCTCGCGCCGGAGAATCGACCGCCGCGTCGCACTGCGCCAGGGCGTGGTCAGCAATCTCGGGAACCCGAAGATGGCGGTCTTCTTCACCAGTCTCCTGCCTCAGTTCGCTCCTGGCTCCGGCACCTCGTTCTCCGCGCTCCTCCTTCTCGGCCTCGTCTTCTGCTCGCTGACGCTCGCGTGGCTGGCCGCTTACGCGATAGCTGTCGCGAAGGCGGGCGACTATCTGCGCCGGTCCGGCATTCGCCGTGCGATCCAAGGGCTGACCGGCGCCGTTCTCATCGCACTCGGGCTCCGCATCGCAACCGAGCGCTGAAAATCTCTAGCGCTTCGCGGCCGGGCTGGCCGGGTCGAACTGGTCTTCCTCGGTCGAGCCCTTGAGCGCGAGTGTCGAGCTTGCGCCCGCAGAAGCCGCCTCGGAGACGCCGTCGAAGTACCCGGCGCCGACCTCCCGTTGGTGCCGTGTCGCCGTGTAGCCTTCGGATTCCAGCTCGAACTCCCGCTCCTGGAGCCTCACATAGGCGGTCATGCCCTCCTCGGCATAGCCACGCGCCAGCTCGAACATCGACTCGTTCAGCGCGTGGAAGCCCGCCAGGGTGATGAACTGGAACTTGTAGCCGAGCACTCCTAGGTCGTCCTGGAAGCTCGCGATCGCCTCGTCGTCCAGGGCCCGCCTCCAGTTGAACGACGGCGAGCAGTTGTAGGCCATGAGCTTGCCCGGAAACTCGGCGTGGACGGCCTCGGCGAAGGCGCGGGCCTCCTCGAGATCCGGCGTCGAGGTCTCAAACCAGAGGACGTCGGCATAGGGCGCATACGCCAGCGCGCGAGCGATCACCGGCTCGAGCCCCGGCTGCACGTGGAAGTAGCCCTCGGCGGTCCTCTCTCCGGTCACGAACTCGCGGTCGCGCTCGTCTACGTCGCTCGTGAGAAGGGTTGCGGAGAGCGCATCGGTCCGGGCCACCAGAACCGTCGGGACACCCATGACGTCCGCCGCCAGCCGGGCGGCGTTCAACGTCCGCACGAACTGGCTTGTGGGGACGAGCACCTTGCCGCCCAGATGTCCGCACTTTTTCTCCGACGCGAGCTGGTCCTCGAAATGCACGCCTGCGGCGCCCGCCTCGATCATCCCTTTCATGAGCTCGAACGCGTTCAGCGGCCCGCCGAACCCGGCCTCCGCGTCGGCAATGATCGGGGCGAGCCAGTACGTGTCGCTCTTGCCTTCGGCCCACTCGATCTGGTCGGCTCGCGTGAGCGCGTTGTTGAGGCGCCGGACTGCCGCGGGGACGCTGTTCGCCGGATATAGGCTCTGGTCGGGATAGACCTCGCCCGCGAGGTTCCCGTCGGCGGCAACCTGCCAGCCGGAGAGATAGATCGCCTCGAGCCCGGCCTTTACCATCTGGACGGCCTGGCCGCCCGAGATGGCTCCGAGCGCGCGCACGTATCCGTCTCCGCTCAGGAGCTCCCAGAGGCGCTTTGCGCCAAGCTCTGCCAGCGTGTGCTTGACGTGTACCGAGCCTCGAAGCCGGACGACGTCCTCCGCTCCGTACGCGCGCTCGATGCCCGCCCAGCGCTCCCCCTCCCACGCTCCTGCCAGCGTGTCGTCCTGCCCGTTTAACTGGCTCATATTTCTCCCCCTAGTCCTGTTACGTACGACGGACGGCGCCTCAGGCGCCGTCGGGCCCAGCTCGAGTCGAGCGGCGCCGGCCTAATCCGTATCGTGATCACGCTCGCACCATTCCGGACAGGTGCACTCCGCCACCTCGGCGGTGCAGAGTGTCGTAACCGGCCTAAGGCCGGGCACGACGGGCGCGTCTCTCTCGACGATCTCGTAACTCGAATGCAGCATCGTTCGAGTGTAGGCCCGAGTGCTCCATTCGTATAATCGTTTGCTTCGATCGAATGCATAGATATGATCTATGAGTGCGTCTAGCGCAGATCGAAGGCTTCGTCGAGGTCGCACGGAGTCAGAAGCTCGGGCAGGCGGCGAGCGAGCTCTTCATCACGCAGCCGGCCTTGACGGCGCGCATCCAACGTCTCGAACAGGAGCTCGGGGTACCACTCTTCGTCCGCACTCCGACCGGCATGCGCCTCACCGACCCGGGGCGAACGTTTCTCCCGTGGGCCGTGCGCGCACTCGACGCCGTCGACGAGGGTCGCCGGCATGTGGAGGAAATCGCCCGCGGCGGCGCGGGAGAGCTTGCGATCGGGGCAGCGCCGGCTGTCAGCACCTACGTCCTCCCCGCGCTCCTGAAGAGCTTCTCGGACGACCTGCCGAATGTGAGCCTCGTCGTGCGCACCGGCCACTCGGAAGAAATCCTCGACATGGTCTTGCGAGGCGAGGTCGAGCTCGGCCTCGTACGCGCGCTTCTCCATCCGCAGATCCAAAGCATGCCGTTCTACGAGGAGACGCTCGTCCTGGTCACCGACCCTTCGCATCCGTTCGCCGCACGCACGCGCATCTCGATCGTGGAGATCGCCGAGGCGCAGCTCATCCTGTTCGACCGCACCTCGAGCTACCACGGGCTTACGAGCTCGTTCTTCCGTGAGGCGGGAGTGACACCGCGCGGCGTCATGGAGCTCGACAACATCGACGCCGCGAAAAAGATGGTGCAGCAGGGGCTCGGCGTCGCCCTCCTCCCTCAGACGGCGGTCGCGGGGGAGCTCGCCGACGGCAGCCTCGTGGCCGTTCGGATCGCTAATGTCGAGCCCGCCCGCCGCCAGATCGTGGCGGTGCGGCGAAAGGACGACGGCGAGCCGACCGGGCTCGTGGCGGCGTTCATGCAGAAGCTCTCGGGCGCCGAAGTCGGTCGCTCTCGCGGCCGCAGGCCGCGTCGCCGCTAACCGACGACGAGGTTCACGAGCTTCCCGGGCACGATGATCCGCTTGCGGATCTCTTTGCCGTCGAGGTGAGCCCGAACCTTGGGCAGCTCGGTGGCGCGCGCGACGAGCTCGTCCTCCGAAAGACCGGCGGGGACCTCGACCTTGTCGCGCACCTTGCCGTTCACCTGCACGACCAGCGTGAACGTGTCGCGTTCGAGCATCGCCGGATCCGGCTCCGGCCACGTCTCCTCCCAGAGCCGCTCGTGACCCAGCCGCTCCCAGAGCTCTTCCGCGACGTGCGGCGCGTACGGCTGGACGAGCGAGACGATCGTCTGCGTGGCGAAGCGAACGGCGGCCGCCTGGTCCGGGTCGTCCTTCGCGTGCTGGGCCTGGTTCAGAAGCTCCATCAGCGCAGCCACCGGCGTGTTGAACTGGAAGCGCCGCTCGATGTCGTCGGTGACCCTCTGGATGGTGGCGTGCGTGCTGCGAACGAGCGGGCCGTCGCCGGGCGCGCCAGTGTCGCCGCGCTCGGCTACCTCGAGCGCCAGCCGCCACAGCCGCGCCAGGAAGCGGGAGGTGCCTTCGATGCCGGTGTCCTGCCACTCCTTGTCCTCGTCGGCAGGCGCCATGAACAGGATGTAGAGCCGCGTGGCGTCGGCTCCGTAGTGCGAGATCATCTCGTCGGGGGGAACCACGTTCCCCTTCGACTTGGCCATCTTGGCGCCGTGGCGATAGATCATCCCCTGGTTGAACAGGCGGGCGAAAGGCTCCCGGAAGTCGACCAGGCCCATCTCCTGCATGACCTTCGTGAAGAAGCGGGCGTAGAGCAGGTGGAGGATCGCGTGCTCGATCCCGCCGATGTACTGGTTGACGGGCAGCCAGTAGTTCGCGATCTCGGTCGAGAAGGGCGCTTCGTCGTTGTCCGGGTCCGTGTAGCGGAGGAAGTACCAGGAGGAGTCGACGAAGGTGTCCATCGTGTCGGTCTCGCGCCGCGCCGGACCACCGCAGGACGGGCAGGTCGTCCGAACCCAGTCCTCGGCGGCCGCGAGCGGCGAGCGCCCCTTCGGGAGGTAGTCGTCGACCTCCGGCAGGAGCACAGGCAGGTCCTCGTCCGGGACCGGGACGATGCCGCAGTCATTCTCGCAGTAGACGACCGGAATGGGCGCACCCCAGTAGCGCTGGCGAGAGAGGAGCCAGTCGCGGAGCCGGTAGCCGACCGCAGGGCGGCCCAGGTGGTTGGCCTCGAGCCACTCGATGATCGCCTTCTTCGCTTCCGGACTCGTCATCGCCGTGAACGGGCCCGAGTCGACGAGCCGCTCGCCCTCGGTGTGCTCAACGAACGCGCCCTCCTCGGCCGGCTCGCCTTCCGCCGGTGCAACCACCGTGCGAATCGGGAGCCCGAACTTCTGCGCGAACGCGTAGTCGCGCTCGTCATGGGCCGGGACAGCCATGATCGCGCCCGTCCCGTAGTCCATGAGGACGTAGTCCGCGACCCACACCGGAATCTGCTCGCCGTTCACCGGGTTCGTCACATAGCGGCCGGTGAAGACACCCGTCTTCTCGCGGTCAGGGTCTGCCCGCTCGACCGCCGAGCGAGCGGCTGTATGGCGCACGTAGTCGAAGACGGCCTCCTCGTACTCGGTGCCCTCGACCAGCCGGGGCACGAGGGGGTGCTCGGGTGCGAGCACGAAGAACGTGGAACCGAAGAGCGTGTCCGGCCGCGTCGTGAAGACCGGCAGGTCGATGTCGAGCTCCTCGATCCGGAAGATGGCCTCGGCGCCCTCGGAGCGGCCGATCCAGTTTCGCTGCATCGTGAGGACGCGCTCAGGCCAGGACTCGAGCAGATCCATCTCGTCGAGAAGGGCGTCCGCGTATGCCGTGATGCGGAAGAACCACTGCTCGAGGCTCTTCGCCTCCACCTCCGCCCCACACCGCTCGCAGCGGCCGTCGATCACCTGCTCGTTCGCGAGCACGGTCTGGTCGTTCGGGCACCACTTGACCAGCGCCTCCTTGCGATACGCGAGCTCGCGCTCCAGGAAGCGCAGGAAGAGCCACTGCGTCCAGCGGTAGTAGCGCGGATCGGCCGTCGAGACTTCGCGGGACCAGTCGACCGCCCACCCCATGCGCTTCATCTGCTCGCGGATCGCAGCGATGTTCCGCTCGGTGATCAGTCGCGGGTGCCCGCCCTCACGGATCGCCGCGTTCTCCGCAGGCAGGCCGAAGGCGTCGTAGCCCATCGGCCGCAGCACGTTGAAGCCGCGGCGACGGCGTACGTGCGTCACCACGTCGCCGAGGGTGTAGTTCAGGACATGACCCATATGCAGCTCGCCCGAGGGGTAGGGCAGCATCTCGAGGACGTACGACTTGTCCGCGTCTTCGGGCTTTATCGGCAGGGTCGGATTCGGGACCAGAAACGCCTGCTCCCGCTCCCAGACCTCTTGCCATTTCTGCTCGACCTGCTCCGGCTCGTACCGCTCCATCACGCTCCTAGAAAAGCTCCTAAAACGAAAAAGCCTCTCGTGCGAGAGGCCAGGGGAACACGTACGGGCGCTGTCGCCCGCTAGTCCCCGGTTGGATTGCTAAGTCCACGAATCACCGGTTCAACTTTACCGGATCGGCTCTCACGGCTCGCGAGCGGGATCCGGGAAGCCGTGACCAGGCGGCCGCTCCCGCTCGAGCTCCTGCTCCTCTTCGACCTTCGGGCCCGGGATGCCGGGGTCCTGGGGCAGATCGGGGTCGGTCGGGTCGTCCTCCCCCGGAGGCCGTGTCTGCTTCTCGGGACCCTCGGCCATGCGAGCCACCTACCCACTTGCCGGTTGGCGGAACCCCGGAAGCAAACGCTTGACCAGGCGCCCGCGAGCCTCCTAGGCTGGCGCCGAAGCGACGTTCGGCAAATTCACACGAGTCGGGAGGAGCGATGACGGCGTACCCCCGCCTGTTCTCCGAGTGGCAGATCGGCAAGACGACGATCAAGAACCGGGTCGTCTTTCCGCCGACCTGTCCCAGCTGGGTCTCGGACCCCTGGAACGGCCTGTTCACGGATATGGCGACCGCCTACTACGCCGAGCGTGCCAAAGGCGGCGTCGGTCTCATCATCATCGGCGCCACGCACGTCCACCCGAGCTCGATCATGGCACCGCTGCTCATGCCGCAGCTCTTCGACGATCGACAGATCGAGCCACTGTCCAAGATCGCCGACGTCTGCCACGAGCACGGCTGCAAGCTCGCGATCCAGCTTTGGCACTCCGGGGTCCGCGGCTTCCCCACATTCAAGCAGGAGCCTTCCTACGACCCTGACGCTACGTGGTACACCGTCTCCCCAAGCCAGGTCCCGCTGGGAGAGTTTCCTGCCGGATCGATTCCGAAGGAGCTGGACGAAGAAGAGATCGAAGAGATCCTCACCGCCTACGGCACCGCGGCGGCCCGGGCCGAAGCGGCAGGCTTGGACGGCGTCGAGTTCCACCTGAGCCACGGCTACCTGCCGTGGCAGTTCCTCTCCCCCCTCTATAACAAGCGCACCGACCGGTGGGGCGGCTCGTACGAGAACCGGCTGCGCTTCCCCGTCGAGGCGTTGAAGCGAATGCGCCAGGCGGTTTCTGAGGACGTGTTCGTCGGCTACAGGATCAACTCGACGTCGTTCTGGCCGGGCGATCTCGAACTCGACGACGTCAAGCAGATCGTCCAGGACCTCGAACAACAAACTCAGGTCGACTACGTCAACGTGTCCGCGGGCGTCCACCACGCCTTCATCCACACGCCGATGGAATTCGAGCCGGGCTGGGAGCGCGGGTACGCCCGCGGCATCAAGGACGTCTCGTCGAAGCCCGTCCTCCTGGTGGGAAGGATTACGACGCCCGACGTGGCCGAGATGCTGCTCGAGAGCGGGGATGCCGACGCCATCTGCCTGGCGCGGCAGCTCTTCGCCGACGCCGACTGGGCGCGCAAGGCGGAGGAAGGGCGCGAGGAGGACATCCGGAGGTGCGTCGCGGCCAACTTCTGCTGGAAGAGCGTCAGTCGCGGCGCCCGCGTCCAGTGCGTCTACAACCCGGAGGTCGGGCGGGAAGCGACCTGGGGAAGCGGGACGCTGACGCCCGTCTCGACGCCGAAGAAGGTCCTCGTGATCGGAGGCGGGCCGGCAGGGCTCGAGTTCGCACGCGTGAGCGCGGCGCGAGGCCACGACGTCGTCGTGCTCGAACGGGAGGCTGAGCTGGGCGGGCACGTGCGCCTCCAGTCGCTCCTCCCGAGCCGGGACGAGTTCGGCCGAATCGCCACCTGGCTCGAGACGCAAGCGCGGAAGAACGGTGCCGAGATCCGGACGTCCTCCCCGGTCACCGCCGAGAACCTGGGAGAGGTCCTTGCCGCGGAAGCGCCGGATCACGTAGTCGTCGCGACGGGCTCGAAGTATCGAACCGACGGCTTTCAAGGCTGGACGGCGGACCCGCTGCCCGGCCACGAGAGCGGCAGGTGCATCAGCTGGGAAGACGTGGTCACGGGGAAGGAGCACCCCTCCGGGCACGTCGTCGTCCTCGACGACGACTGTGGCGTGATCGCCCCACTCTGCGCGGTGGGCCTGGCGGAGAACGGCACCGACTCGGTGAAGATCGTCACGCGCTGGCCGATGATCGGTCTCGACACGATCCTCGACGTCTACCTCGATTGGATCTTGCCCAAGGTCTACAAGGCCGGCGTCGAGATGGTCACCAGCCACTTCGTCAAGACGATCGAAGACGGTCGGGTGACGCTCTACAACGTGCACGACGAGGAGTCAGAGCTCGTGCTCGATGCGGACTGGCTGATCATGGTGACGGCGAGAACGTCGGAGAACCAGCTCTATGCGCTCGTGAAGGACCAGGGCCTGAGCGTCGAGATGGTCGGCGACGCGACCGCCCCCCGAGGCACGTACGAGGCCGTCTACGAAGGTCATCGCCAGGCGAGAAAGGTCTGATGCGCCTCGCCAGCGTGGTTGTGGGCGGCGAGCGGTGGGCCGCGGTCGTCGAGGGCGACCGTGCGTTCGTGACGGAGGTCCCCGGGCTCGATGCTGCTCTCGCGGCGTCGATCGACCTCATGAGCGCGCCCGGAGAATGGCGCCCGTTAGCCGACCTCCAGCTCGACGCACCGCTCCGCCCCCCGGTCGTCTTCTGCGCTGGGCAGAACTACCGCGATCACCTCGCCGAGAAGGCGCCGGTCGAGGTTGACGAGCCTGAGTTCTTCCTCAAGGCGGGTCAAACGATCGCCGCCCCTGACGATCCAGTCCTGATCGAACGCGACGTGACCGAGAAGCTCGACTACGAGACCGAGCTCGGGGTCGTGATCGGCCGCAGGGGCCGACGAGTGAATCCGAGCAACGCGCTCGAGCACGTGTTCGGCTACGTCGTGCTGAACGATCTGACTGCCCGCGACCGGCAAGTGAAGTTCTCCGCAGATGGTCACACGACCTTGTCGCTCGGAACAAGCAAGAACTTCGACGGCTCAACTCGCCTCGCGCCCTGGGTGACGACGGCGGACGAGGTTGGAGACCCGCGGGATCTCGCTCTCACGACGCGGGTGAGCGGGGAGCTCCGGCAGTCGAACACGACCGCGAACATGCTCTTCGACGTCGCTTCGCTGATTTCGTTCGTCTCGCGACTTCTGACGTTGCGTCCAGGCGTGGTGCTTGCGACCGGAACCCCAGGAGGCACCGGCTGGGGACAGGACCCCGAGCTGGGCGGAACGGGAGTGACGCCGGAAGGCTGCGAGCCGGCTCGCTATCTCGAGCCGGGCGACACCGTCGAAAGCGAGATCGAACGAGTCGGTCGGCTGACCTTAGAAGTCGTCGAGTAAGAACGTCGCCGCGCCGGGCTTGGCCCGGTGCGGCTCGTTGATAACCGAGGTACGGAGATCCGAACGAAGTCGTCATGCCCGCGAAGCGGGCGGACTTCGTTCGGGGGATGGAGCCAGCCGGGCTCGAACCGGCGACCTTCTGGCTGCCAGCCAGACGCTCTCCCAACTGAGCTATGGCCCCGCGGCCGCCAACTTTAGCGAACTTCCCGTTTGGCATCAGGTTCTGCGGGGCACACCGAGGCCGTGGAGAGCGAGCATCTCAGCTCGAACGAGCGGCGCCAGGTGCGCCAGGCCGTGCCGGCGATCATCTTCATCGGTGGCCTGCTCCTCCTCGCTGCGATCGTGACCGCCGTGATCATCGTGATCTGGTCTGCCGGCGGGTTCGGCGGCGAGGGAACCGAAGGGCTCGGCCCGTCGTTCTAGCGAGTTCTAGCGGGCCGCTGCGACCTCGACCGACGGCACGTCGCCCCAGAGCTCCTCGAGCCGGTAGTACTCGCGTGCCTCCGGCGTGAAGATGTGCACGACCACGTCGAGGTAGTCGGCGAGGATCCACTTGCCCTCCTGGACGCCGGCCGTTTGCCGCGGGCTCACCTGCTCGTCCTTCTTGAGGCGGCCGTGGATCTCGTCGTAGATCGCCTTCGCCTGGCGCGGGTTCTGACCCGTGCAGATGACGAAGTAGTCGGTGTAGGCACAGACCGGCCGCATATCGAGGATCGCCACGTCCCTCGCCAGCTTCTCCTGGGCGAGGTCTGCGATGCGTATGGCTTGCTCGAGCGGCGTCAGCGGTTCAGAAGCTCCTTGGATTCGACTCTCTCAGAGTAGCGTTCCAAGTCGGCGGAGGCGAGAGGCGCGCCGCGGCGCTTGCGGCTGTGGCTCGCTCTCGCGAAGGAACGAGGCGAGCCGGCCCGCCTCGGCCTCGTCGATGGAGATCGCCGCTTCCGTCCTGGTGCGCTCCGAGCCGAGGTCCTGCCACACGCTGAGCCGCACGTGCCGTTCGTCTTCGCGGTCGCCGAGATAGCGCGAGATGCGAAGGAGCCTGCCGTCGCCGTCGGCGATCGCCGGATGTGGATGGAAGAACTCCGTGATCTTCAGTCGCTGGGGCGCGGCGCACCAGGGGCAGTACCGAAACGTCTGCTCCATCACCGCGCCGCACGAGCGGCACGATTGGGTGGCGATCTTCTCGTCCGTCCCCGAATTCTAGCCCTGGTCCTTGCATATACCAGCCCCAGTCGGGATCTTTCGCGCCTCTTCCGGCGTGAGAAAGCGGCCGTCGACGAGCGCGACGCATCTGAGCAGGCCATCCTCTGCCCCACCGTGCGGGATGCACCTATAGAACGTCACGAGCTTCTCGCCGAGCCGCCACGTGTGATCAGCGTCGCACGAGACCCGATCGACCTCTTGCCCCTCGCGCAAGAGCTCCTCGTGGACGGCGCGCTCGGCCGTGTCCTCGTGGCGATACCAGGCCCACGTCACTCCGCCGGCGAAGAGCAGCACCAGCACGAAGGCGACCGCAACCAGGCGGGGCCTGGTCAGGATCCCTCAGACGTCCGGTAGAGGCCGAGCTCCTCGATCAGGTTGACGACGGCCGGCAGGACGAGATCGTCGATCGGCTCGCCCCTCGCGACGCGCGAGCGGATCTCACGGGAGGAGATCGGCAGGGGCTGGATTTCGAAGAACTCGACGCGCTCCGGCCGTGCAAGCCCTGCAAGCACGCGATCCAGGCGCTCGTGCGGAAAGCCCGGACGGCTCGCCACGAGCAGGCGGGCGTGCTCCAACAATCCGTCGGGATCCTTCCAGTCCAGGAAGTGGCAGAACTCGTCGGCGCCGACGACGAACGCCACATCGTCCCAGCGATCGTTCGCCCAGCGGACCGTGTCGACCGTGTAGGAGGGATCGGCGCGGTCGATCTCCCACCGCGACACCTCCACGCCATCGAGACCGCCGAAGGCTGCCTCCGCGAGCCTCAGCCGCGTCTCGGCACCGGTCTCGACCAGCTTGTGCGGCGCCCGGCCGGTGACGACGACCACAAGCCGCTCCAGGCCAAACCGCGAAAGCGCGTCGCGCGCGAGCTCCACGTGGCCGCGGTGAGGCGGGTCAAACGCGCCGCCGAGCAGACCTACGGTCATTCGAAGACGAACGTCGAATCACCGACGTCCACCTCGTCACCCGGACGCGCCCCGGCCGCCCGCAGCGCGGCACGGAGCTCGTCGTCGGGAACCTTGGCTCCCGAGATTCGAAAGCCACGGTCGCCACGGAAGATGCGGTACGGCCTCCGGCGCGGCGGGGGCGGCCGGTAGACGAGGAAGTCGGCAAGCTCCGCTCGTTGAGGCTCGGCTTCGGTCTGGGTGTCGGGGACGAGCTCAAAAAGGCTGCGGCGCAGCTCCTCGACTCCAGCCCCCGTGACTGCCGAGACCGGGAGCACACGGAGGACGCGAGGGTCGTCGAACTCAACCTCGGGTGAATCGGGGACGAGGTCAACCTTGTTCAGGACGACGATCTGGGGCCGCTCGGCGAGGCCGGCACCGTAGGCGCGCAGCTCCGCGTCGATCGACGCGAACCGCGAAGCCGGATCCTCCTGGACGTCGATCACGTGCAGGAAGAGTCGAGCGCGCTCGAGGTGGGCGAGAAACTCGTGACCCAGTCCAACCCCCTCGCTTGCCCCCTCGATGAGCCCGGGCACGTCGGCGACCGTGAGCTGGCGACCGTCGGCCGAGTCGACGGTGCCGAGCACAGGGGCCAATGTCGTAAACGGATAGTCGGCGACCTTCGGCCTCGCGTTCGAGATCCGGCGCAGCAGCGATGACTTGCCGGCGTTCGGGAATCCCAGGAGCGCCGCATCCGCCAGGAGCTTCAGCCTGAGCTCGAGCTCCGCTTCTTCGCCCGCCTGGCCGACCTCGGCGAACCGAGGCGTCTGCTGCGTTGGCGAGGCGAAGCGGCGGTTGCCCGCACCGCCGAGCCCTCCCCTGGCCACCACGGCGCGAGCGAGCGGGTGCGCGAGGTCGGCGAGGAGGCCGCCTTCCGCGTCGAGCACCTGCGTCCCGACCGGCACGCGAAGCTCGACGTCCTGGCCCTCGGCTCCATGCTTGTGTGCGCCCTTGCCATGGACGCCGCGTCCACCCGCAAACCGCTGCTTCCCGCGGAATGCCGCAAGGTCACGGAGGTCGCGATCGGCGACGAGTGTCACGTCGCCGCCCTTGCCCCCGTCCCCACCATCAGGCCCGCCCTTCGGGACGAACTTCTCGCGCCGAAAGCTGAGGGAACCGTCGCCTCCGCGTCCTCCCCGGACCTCGATCCGGGCACGGTCACGGAACACGGCTAGGGTCTCTACTCGACGATCGAGACGAAGCGGCCGGAGCCGCCCGAGTGGAACGACACCTTGCCGTCCCGCGTCGCAAAGATCGTGTGGTCTCGCCCGAGGCCCACGCCGGTACCCGGCTTGAAGCGGGTGCCGCGCTGGCGCACGACGATCATTCCGGCCTTGACCTCCTGACCGTCATAGAGCTTGACCCCGAGCCGCTTCGACTGGGAGTCGCGGCCGTTCTTGGAGGAGCCGAGTCCCTTCTTGTGAGCCATCTACTTCTTCTCCGTCTCGGTCTTTTTCGCCGGGGCCTTCTTCGCCGTCGAGCGCGCGGCCTGCTTGCCGATCGACTGGATCTCGATGCGCGAGAGCCTGCTGCGGTGGCCGTTGCGGCGCCGGTAGCCGGTTCGCTGACGGTGCTTGCCGACGATCACCTTCTTGCCGAGGACGTGCGCAGCCACCAGGGCGGTCACCTGCTGCCCCTTCAATTCGTCCTTGCCAAGCAGGGTGTCGCCGTCTCCCCCGACCATGAGGATGTCCGGGTTAAACGTCTTGCCCTCCTCGTACGGGAGACGCTCGACGAGGAGATACTCGCCTTCGCGGACGCGGTATTGCTTACCGCCGAGTGAAATGATCGCGTAGGTCATGTCGGTTCGTCGCAACGAAAAACGAGCGGGCAAGCGCCCGCTTCGGCGGACAGTCTAGCCACTCTCCTCGTCACCGGCAACGGACGGGACCGGCTCGATCGGCTCCGCCGAACCGTCCGCTACAGGTGGCTTCTTCCGCCTGTTCCGGCCCCCACGAGAGCCTCGGCGCGTCTTCTTCTTCGGCTTCTCAGCGCCGTTGTCGGACGACTCCTCGGCGGCAACCGCCTCAACGTCCTCGGCCGAGCCTTCGCCCGCGTTGGCCGTCCCGGTCGGCTCGGCGCCGTTGGTCGCGACTGCGTCATCGGCCCCCGCGACGGCCGGCGGCTTCTTCTTGCGGCCGCGACCGCCTCGGCTCCCTCGGCGCGTCCGCTTCTTCGGCTTCGGCTCCCCGTCGTCGCCCGCCGCCGGAGCAGCATCGCCCGGCTTGTCGTCGATGGTGGCCTCGACGACCGGCTCCGCAGCGGCCGGCTGCTCGACTGCATCCCCATTGATGGACGCTCGTACAGCCCGGGCTGTCACTTCATCGATCCGGATCGGGAGCGTCTCGCCCACTCTGGTGGCGGCACCGGCCACGGTGATACGCCTGCTTCCGGCGCGACCGATCCCGGCGGACTCCCCGAGCGAGTCCTCGATGGTCAGTTCGAACTCGTCGCCGACCTCGACCTTGGACTGGGTGCTCGGCTTCCTGGCCGGTTGCGCGCTCGGAGCACGTTCCTCCCTGGGAGCTGGCCTCGGACTCTCCGTGACTGGGGTCGGCTCCGGGCTTCCCGGCTCGGCCGCCGCCTCGAGTGCCTTCGCTTTCGGCTTCGCCAAGATCGGCTCGCCGGCGGCCTCGAGCGCCTCGAGCTCGGTCTCGGGGTCGACCGGCCGCTCCGGCTCGACCGAATCGGCGAGCACACCGTAGGCAACCGTGCTGGTGGTCCGCTCGATCCGAGCCTTCACCTTCTTGCCGACCTGGTTCGCAGCGCCTGCGACTGAGATCAGGTACTTGTCCACGCGCGCGAGGCCTGCGTCGTCGAAGTGGCTGTCGCGCTCGACGATGGCGACCTCGAGCTCCTGACCCTTCGTGACCGGCGTGCCCTTCAGCTCTGCGCGAGCCGCCGGCCCGCGGGCGACCACCTCGAAGTGATCCGCGGGAGCTCCGTCCTTCGTCTCGATCACGAAGCGCCGCCCGAGCTCCTGTTCGAGATCGTCGAGCCGCGAACCGCCAGGGCCGATCAGGATCGCAGCCACGTGCGGGTTCAGCTCGACCCGGAATGCCTGGCTCCGTGAGCTCCGCGCCAGGCTTCGGAGCCTTCGCTCGATGTCGATGGCCTGCGTTTCGTCCGAAACCACGATCCCGTCTCCGGCACAGGTCGGGCAGGCGATCGTGAGGATCTCTCGCGGACCGTCGGTCACATTCTGGCGCGTCATCTCGACGAGCCCGAGCGGGGAGATCTCGACGACGTACGTCTTCGTCCGGTCGCGCTCGAGCTCCCGCTTCAGGGCGTCCTCGACTAGCTCCCGGTTCTTCGGGTTCGCCATGTCGATGAAGTCGATGACGATGATCCCGCCGATGTCTCGCAGCCGTAGCTGGCGGACGACCTCGGCAACGGCTTCGAGGTTGTTCTTCGTGATCGTGTCCTCGAGCCGGGCGCCGCTCGCCTTCCCGCGCGCGCCGACGAACCGGCCCGTGTTGACGTCGATGACCGTGAATGCCTCGGCGTAGTCAAAGATCAGATAACCGCCGGATGGCAGGTCGACCCGCCGGTTGAGCGTCGAGCGAACCGCTTCCTCGACGCCTGTCTTCTCCATGAGCGGCTGCTTGCCCGCATAAAGCTCCACCTTCTCAGTGAGCTGCGGCGACGTCCGCTTCAGGTAACCGACAATCCGCCGGTAGGTGCGCTCGTGGTCGACGACGACACGCACGACTTCACGGTTGAACAGGTCGCGGATGATGCGAAGCGGGAGCTCGGCCTCCTGGTAGACGAGTGCCGGAGCCTTCGTGCTCTCCGCCCGCGCGAGAATCGTGCCCCAGAGCTTCCGCAGAAAGGCGAGGTCGCCCTCGAGCTCCTCCTGTGAAGCACCCTCCGCAGCCGTCCGCACGATGATGCCTCCGTCACCGACGTCGAGGGTCTTCGAGATGGCTTTGAGGCGGTCGCGCTCGGCGTCCTCGAGCCGCCGGGAGATGCCGATCCCGTCGCCGAACGGGGTGTAGACGAGAAACCGGCCCGGAAGCGAGATCTCCGTGGTGAGCCGGGCACCCTTTGTCCCCATGGGGTCCTTGACCGCTTGGACGAGCACTTCCTGGCCGCGCTGGACGAGATCCTGGATGCGGCGTCCGTGCCGCTTCCCCTCGAGCTCCGGGACGACGATCTCGTCGACGTAGAGAAACCCGTTCTTCGGCAGGCCGATCTCGACGAAGGATGCCTCCATGCCCGGCAGCACGTTGTCGACAACGCCCTTGTAGACGTTGCCCGCGATCGACCGGCGTCCGCGGCGCTCGAGGTAGACCTCGGCAGCCTTGCCCTCCTCGAGGATCGCAACACGCTGCTCACCGACCTCGACCGATACGTAGATCTCTTTCTCGACATCGGGGATGTCGATGCGCTTCGTCGGAGTCCTCCGGCGCCGTCTGGCGTCGTCGGGCTTCTTGCGTGCCCGAGTCCCGGGCTTCTCGCTCTCGCGCGCCCGCCTTGGCTTGGCGACAGGCTTTTCCTCGACCTCGGCGACCTGGCCGGCGTCGCCCTCAACGGGCTTCTTCCGCCCACGACCGCCACGCGAGCCGCGGCGCCGCTTTCTGGCCGGCTTGTCCTCAGCCTCTGAGGAGGCCGGATCTTGCTGCGGCGGAGGGGTCTCCTCCAGAACCGCTCGCGCTTCGGGGGCAGCCTCCGCGGGCGCTCCCTCCTCGCGCTTCTTGCGTCGAAACCAGGGCACCTAGTTCTCCTTTCGGGCGCACGCCGCGACCGGCGCCGTACGTGCACGCGCGGGTCACTGACGTGTCTGCCACAAAGCTCATGTCTCTCGGCGCACGGGATTCCGCTTCGTCACTGGAACTCGGTCCTCCCTGCGCAATGACTACAGGCTAGCAGTGGGATCCCTAGGCGGCCGCCGGGCGCAGGTGCGTCCGCCGTCTCTCGACCATGCGAAGCCGCTGATGGAGGCGTGCCCAAGCCCAGGGCTCGACCTCGTCGTACCGCCCCGAGGCTCCGTGCCAGCGGGTGGACTCGAGGTATTCGAACCAAGCATCCGCTTCCTCGATCGCGAGCACTTCGAGGGCCTCGTGCGTGTCGCGTTCGGTCATGTCCGAGGAAGGCTAGGACCGGGACCGGACGGACCCCGCAATCGCGCCGATGCCGCCGGCCTCGAAGTACCGGATCGCAGCCTCTCCGAGCGCGCGCGTTCCCGCATAGGCAATGGATCCCTTGATCGCCCAGCCGAGCCCTGGCACCACTCCCACGACCTCGCGTGCGACCGCTCGGAAGCCCAGGCCGGCGCCCAGGACGCCGAGAAGCTCGATGGCGCGCTCACGGTCGATGTCGGCCCCGTAGGCCCCGGCGATTCGGAACACCATGCGCATCTGGTTCAGCGTCAGCGCCGGCAGATCCGCGCCGGGGATGAAGACGACGGCTCCCAGGATCCCGTTCTGCTTCGAGAAGCTCTTGACGATCTCTTCGCAGACGGCTTTCCGAATCCTCGGCAGCTTCGCGGCGAGCGCATAGCTCTTGTCTCCGGCCCGCGCCGCGATCCGCTCGATGATCTTCTCGACGGGCAAAAGCTCCCCCACCCGGACGGCCATCACGTCCGTAGCGAGCACGTACGGCAGGTCGGGGACGTCTTCGGCTCCGCACCCGATCAGGATGACGAGCGCTGGAACCCTCTTCCGCGACGCGAGCCGAAGAACCTGCTCGTCGTGACCACTCGCAGTCTCGCCCTCGATCGCGTAGACGAGGAGAGAGGCTTCGTCCAGGTCGGTGGCGCTCGGGGCGCGCCCGCGAAGCTCGCGGAGCGCCGATTCGTCGCCACCCTCGCCGAGAACTTCAGCCAGCTCTCGGACGGGGCCCTCCGCGCCGGCCAACAGGATCGGCCGGACGTTCTCGGCGGCGGCTTTGACCTCGCGGACGATCCCCAGGATCGCCAGCGGTTTAACGGGCAGCGTTCGCATCTCAGATGGTTGGACGGTGATGGGCGAGCCAGCGGGAACGGGGCAGACCAAACGCCATCCGGGGGTGTGGTAATTGTCGATCAACCATCTAAGAGCGTCCGGCCAGGCGTCCACGCACGTGGATCCCCTGCAGGAGCCCGACCATCATGAGGCACGCAAGCATCGAGCTCCCGCCATAGCTGACGAACGGGAGCGGGATGCCGGTCACCGGGGCGATTCCGATCGTCATGCCGACGTTCACGAAGATCTGGACGACCAGGACGAGCACGATCGACGCAGCCACGACGGCCGTGAAGAGGCTCGGGGCGACCGCGATGATCTTGATCCCGCGCCAGACGATGAGGGCGTAGAGAAGAAGCAGGATCGAGGCGCCGAGGAAGCCGCGCTGCTCGGCGAGCGACGAGAAAATGAAGTCCGTCGCATGCTCGGGCAGGTAGTTCAGGTTGGTCTGCGTGGCGCCAGCGACGCCCCGCCCGTTGAGGCCGCCCGAGCCGACTGCCGTAATGGACTGGGTTGCGTTGTAGGTCGTTCCAGCCGGATCGAGGTCGGGATTCAGGAAGCCGGTCAGGCGCTGCACCTGGTAGGGCTTCAGGACGTCGATCCCGGCCGCGGGCAAGACCCAGAGCAGGGTGATCGCGGCCGAGCCCGCGGTCAGCCCGAGCGCCGCAAGGCGTGACCAGGGGACGCCCGCTATGAAGAGTGCAGTGGCGAGGGCGCCGACGTACATGAGCGCGGTGCCGAAGTCGGGCTCGATGAAGACGAGGAAGGCCGCCAGGGCACCGAGGCCGACCGCGGACAGGACGGTCCTCCACTCGTCGAGCCGGCGCGAACGGTCTGCGAGAAACCCGGCGATGCAGACGATGAGGATCAGCTTCCCGAGCTCGGATGGCTGGAAGCGGAAGAAACCGATGTCGATCCAGCGCTGCGAGCCGCGTACGGCGTCGGCAACGAAGACGATCGCGAGCAGCGCAATGAGCAGGCCGTAGAGCGGGCGCGTGAAGCGGCGGTACACCTCGGGGTTGACGGCCATGAGCGCCACCAGCGCGACGACTCCTAGACCGACGTTGATCCCCTGACGGACGACGTAGTAGTCCGGGTCTCCGGCGACGTCGTTCCGGGTCACGGCCGAGAGCACCCAAAGCCCGTAAGCGACGAGGCCGGCGGCGGCCGCGAAGAGCAGGTAGTCGAGATGGCGAATGAAGCTCGCAACTTCGCCGGGGGCGTGCGACCGGGCGTGGCCCTGAAGGACGCGCGTCGCCATGGCTAGTGCCCTTTCATGTGATGCTGTCTAGCCTCCGGGTCGCGAACACCAAGCCAGGAGCCGAAATCGACCGCGGCCAAGGCTCGTGGCCTTGGCAAGGGTGAGGGTGGTTCCTGGCGCCACGTGATCGCGGGCCAGAGGCGGGCGAGTATTGCGTGAAGGGGCATTTTTAATCTGAGTTCACCGGAACCACCGGCGTCTCGGGGACATCGAAGTACTTCGCGAGCAGCTTCATCGCGGCCGGGGCAGCCGCGGTACCGCCATGGCCGCCGTTCTCGATCAGGGCGCAGACGGCGATCGTCGGCTTTTCAGTGGGCCCATAGCCGCACCACCAGGACTGGTCGAGCAGCCGCCCGCCGACGCTCCCGTAGCCCGGCAGTTTCTTGAACTTCTCCGCCGTCCCCGTCTTGCCCGCGACGTCGACGCCGAACGTCCCGAAGATCTTCTGCGAGGTCCCGTTGACTCCGTGCGTCGCGTCGAAGAGACCGTCCTGCACGATCCGAATCGCGTTCGGGTCGAGGTTCAAGTCGCGGGGCGGCCTCGGCCGGATCGGCCGGACGATGACGGGAGCCTGCTCGTTCGATTTTGGCTCCTCGATCTGCTGCACGAGATGCGGCACCACCAGCTTGCCGCCGTTGGCGAGAAGCGCATAGAAGCGCGTCATTTGCAGCGGTGTCGTCAGGAGATCGCCCTGACCGATCGCCAGCTGCACCGAGTCACCCGAGGTCCAGAGCTTGTCAATCTCGGTCTTGAAGTGACGCCTGTGCCACGCCGGGGTCGGCATGAGGCCCTCTTCCTCGGGCCCGACGTCGATCCCCGTCAGGGAGCCGAAGCCCATCTTGCGCGCCCACTTCTGGAGAGGGGAGTCCTTGCGGTCGTAGAAGCGAAGTCCGACCCGGTAGAAGTACGTGTCGCAGGACCGTTCGAGTGCCGGCGCCAGGTTGATCGCCATGTTCGTATAGGGGTCCCAGTTCACGAACTTCTGGCCGTCGACCGTGATCGACGGATCGCACTGAATCGGCTCGTACGGGTCGAGCATCTTCTCCTGGAGCGCAGCCAGGGCGGTGACCGGCTTGAACGTCGACCCAGGGGGATAGATACCGCTGACGGCCCTGTTCAGCTGCGGGAGGTTCGCCGCCGGCGCGCGGAGGGCGTTGAGCTCCTTTTGCGACACGTTGCCGACGAACGTCTTCGGGTCGTAGGTCGGGTTCGAGGCCATGGCAAGGATGGCTCCGTCGGATGGATTCATGGCGACGATCGCGCCGCCGTCCGCGTAGTACTCGTCGTTCTCGATCGCCAGCCGGATCCCGTAGGCGAGCGCGTCTTCGGCAGCCCGCTGGAGATCGGCGTCGATTGTGAGGCGAACCGAGTAGCCGGGCTGCGGCAGCTGGCTGTATTCGCGGTCGCTGGTAACACGCCCGAGTGCGTCCACCCGCACCTGTCCTTCTCCGGCGAGCCCGCGCAGGTAGCGGTCGTAGGTCGCTTCAAGCCCCGTCTGCCCGATCCTGTCTCCGGCCGCATATCCGTCTTTCGCGCGACTCTTGAGCTCCTCGCCGGTGATCTCGCTGACATATCCGAGGAGCTGGGCGGCGGTGTTGCCGTCCTCGTAGCTTCGGAGCTGAACGGGCTGGATCTCGACCCCCGGGAAGTCCGCCTGGTGCTCGTAGAGGTAGTTCACCTTGTCGTCCTTGACGCTCGTCTTGATCGTCACGGGCGTCAGCGGATCGCCGGCGTGGCTGCGAAGCTCCTTGCGGATCTCCTTGGGCTTCAGCTGCAGGAGGCTAGCCAGCTCCGAGATCTCGGCATTGCGCTCGGCCTTCGAAAGCTCCTTGAACGCGGCCGGCCAGATCTGGACCTGGGTGCCCGGCTGGTTGGACACGAGTACATTGCCGTCCTTGTCGAGGATGGTGCCGCGCGGAGCCTGGAGGCGGAACGTCCGGACTTGGTTGTTCCGGGCGTCCTGCAGGTAGCGCTCGCCCGAGATCACCTGGAGGGCCCAGAGCCGGAAGAAGAGAGCGCAGAAAAGCGCGATCGCGAAGACTCCGAGGATTGCGATCCGGACCGCCATCTGGGGAGAGACTCGATACGGCTCGGAGACACGCGGATCCCGCGGTAGGAACTCCGGAAGGCTAGCCAGGGACGATCACCTCCCTGGCGGCCCGGGTCGTCCGCGGGAAGAGCCTGCAGACGAGCCGGTGGACCGGATATGCGAGGAGAAGGTTCAGCACAAGCGTCGGCAAGAGAACGCGCCCGAGCAGCTCTGACGCCCCGACGGTCGAACCGAGAACGAAGTGGAGGAAGGCCGAGCCGAGCGCGACGGCGATCGTGGCGAGGCCGACTGCGAGGAGCGGCGGGTGCGGCGACGACTTGCTCATGATCGAGCCCAGTCGTCCCGACCAGTATCCGACCAGCGTGAGAAGGAGCGAGGAGATCCCGAGCGTCGAGAACGTGGCCACGTCGAGGAAGAGCCCGGCCGAAAAGCCCGCCACCGACCCGAGCAGAGGTCCCCGGACGAGCGCCAGGACGACGACCAAGACGAGCAGGAGATCGGGGTGCCCGTTCGACACCTCGATCGTCCACAGCACGGAAACCTGGAGGAGAGCCGCGAGGAGCAGGAGCCCCGGCGCCTTGAACACATCGGCAGCGGTCACGGCTTCTTCGGGTCGCCGGCGGTGAGGACGATCACGTCGTCGAGGGAGCCAAAGTCCACGAGCGGTGTTACCTGGATGCGCGTGTAGAGGTCGACGTCACGCCTGCTGACACCGCTTACCTTCCCGATTGGGATCCCCTTCGGATAGAGGGAGGTGAGCGGCCCGCTCTGCCAGCCCGAAGTGATCACCAGGTCGCCTTCGGTCACCACTTCGTCCTTGGGAACGCGGTTCAGGACGAGCGTCGAGCTGTCGCTCGGGCCACGCGCGACAATCCCCGAGGCGCCCGTCCCGAGGACCTCGGCCGAGACGGCGCTCGCCTGGTCGGTGAGGAGTCGCACCTGGGCCGTCCCCGAGGTCACGTCCGTCACGATCCCGACGAGGCCCTCCTGGGTCACGACAGGGTCGTAGATCTTGACACCGTTGCTCGTGCCGGCATGGACGAGGATCTGCTGGGCGTACGGGTTCGGCGGCTTCTGGATCACCTGCGTCGGGACCGCCGTGAAGCCGACCGGGTATCTGGAACCCCCGATGTAGTTGAGCATCTTCTGCAAGCGTTTGTTCTCCTCGGCCGCAGTCTCGTTCTGGATCACTTGCTTCCGGAGCGCTTGCACCTCTTCGCGGAGCCGCTCGTTGTCAGATTTGGCGCCGACCAGGTCGGCGGTCCACCCGTAGGCGTCCCGGAAGGGGCGCGAGACGCGCTCGCCTGCCACCTCGAACGGCGTCAGGATGCTGACCCCTATGCGCTGGGCGCTATGAAGTGTCCCTCCGGAGGATTCCCTGAAATAGACCGTGATCAGGGCCAGTGAGACGAGGACGAGGGCCACCGCGACCAGCCGCGCGCGAAGTGGGCCACCGCTGCGGGAGTGGTTGCCCTCAGGGCGCGGTACGGAAGAGCTCAGGACGGGGAGCCGTGCTGTGCGTTGCCGAGGCACGGACGTGTAAGTCTAGAGAGAAACCCGGTCGATCGAGCTAGGAGGGATTGGTGGAACGCCCCTCGTCACAGCGGCTGCGTTTCGCCAAGCCCTCCTACTAATACCGCCGCCTGCCATTTCGCTGCCGAGCCTTGGCTGAGCGGTGGATCGCCTCGAACTCCTCGAGGCTGCGACCCGACCCGACGGCCACGCACGTGAGCGGCGACTCGGCCAGATGGACGGGCATGAGTGTCTCCTCCCGAAGCCGCATGTCAAGCCCCGAAAGGAGCGCGCCACCGCCGGCGAGCACGATGCCGCGGTCCATGATGTCCGCCGCGAGCTCAGGCGGTGTCTTGTCGAGTGTCGACTTGATCGCGTCGAGGATCTGGGTGACGGGCTCGTCCAGCGCCCGCCGCACCTCTTCGGATGTGATCACGATCGTCTTCGGGAGGCCGGTCAGCATGTCGCGCCCTCGCACCTCGGCCCGGACCTCCTCACGGAGATCCCAGGCGGAACCGATCTCGAGCTTGAGCTCCTCGGCCGTTTGCTGGCCGATCAGGAGCTTGTACTCCTTCTTGATGTGGCTCATGATCGCCTCGTCCATCTCGTCGCCGCCAACGCGGATCGACTGCGACACGACGATGCCGCCGAGGGAGATGACCGCCACCTCTGTCGTCCCGCCTCCGATGTCCACGATCATGTTCCCGGTCGGCTCTGAGACCGGGAGGCCGGCGCCGATCGCGGCGGCCATCGGCTCCTCGATCAGGTAGGCCTGGCGGGCACCGGCCGAGAGCGTCGCCTCTTCAACGGCGCGCTTCTCGACGCCCGTGACCCCGGACGGCACGCACACCACGACGCGCGGGTGCGCGAACCGGTTGTGGTGCACCTTCTGGATGAAGTGACGGAGCATCTGCTCGGTCACGTCGAAGTCGGCGATGACGCCGTCCTTGAGCGGGCGGATCGCGGAGATTGTGCCCGGAGTGCGCCCCAGCATCCGCTTCGCCTCGACGCCGACGGCGTGCACCTCGCCCGTCCGCTGGTCGATTGCGACGACAGACGGCTCGGAGAGAACGATGCCGCGGCCGCGCACGTAGACGAGCGTGTTGGCCGTGCCCAGATCCACGGCGATCTCTCGGCCCCCAAGGCCGCTCAGGTATCCCCAGAGACTCATCCCTCTACTGAGTGTACTAGCCGGGCCTGGAAACCCCTGGAAAACACCACGACCGGACTACCCGAAGCCGTAGACGCCGGGGAACCTCTCGGCGAGGATGCCGACGAGAAGCGCGGCCGGCAGGCCGACCACGTTCAGGTAGTCGCCCTCGACCCGTTCGACGAGCGACGCGCCGACTCCCTGGATCGCATAGGCGCCCGCCCGTCCTTCCCACTCCCCGGTCTCTGCGTACGCGGCCAGGTCGCGGGCGGTCAGCTCCCGGAAGCCTACGCGCGTGACGGCGTGCTCGACGAGCTCCCAGCCCGGCGTCACAAGACAGAGGCCCGAGACGACCTCGTGCGTCGTCCCGGCCAGCGCTTCTAGCATCTCGACGGCCTCCTCCGGCCCAGCCGGCTTTCCGAAGATGCGATCGCCGCACACGACAGTCGTGTCGACTCCGAGCACGGGTCTGTCCCCCGCCTCACCCGCGATCGAGCGAGCCTTTCCCCGCGCATGCAACCTGACAACGTCCACCGGCTTGGCGCTGGGCTCGTCGTGCTCCTCGTACCTGGGAGGCACGACGTCGAAGGGAAGACCGAGTTGGGCCAGGATCGCGCGCCGTTGCGGCGACGTCGATGCGAGCAGAAGAGGTGGCGCCGGCGGGACGGACACGGCTCACATCTAGGCGGGCTTGCGGGCCTTCCAGATCTCCTCGGACGGCCACTTCCGCGCCCACTCGTTTGTCACGAAGTCCCAGCGCCCGGAGTCGGCGCCCTCGGGCGGCTGTAGCTCGATCAGATCCTCCACCTCGAGACCGTTGGCCCGGAAGAGGCGGATCCACTCGCCGTAGGGCAGCTGAAAGACAATCGAGCCGTCTTGAGGATCCTCGAGCCGGTGGAACCCGAAGTAGTCGTAGACGAGCGTCTCGCCGACGCGCTCACTCTCGACCAACCAGGCGAGCTCCAGAATCAGCCCGTTCGTCAGGAAAACGAGCTCACCGCCCGGCCGGAGGAGTCGTGCGGCCTCTGGAATCCAGAGATAAGGATCCGCCCAGATCGAGGCGCCGTACTCAGAGACCACCAGGTCGAAGCTCGCCGCGGGCAGAGGGACGTCCTCGGCGCTGGCCTCGATCACAGAGAATTCGATCCCGTGCTCAGCCTGGAGCTCGCGCGCGGTGGCGAGCTGCTCCGGGCTCAGGTCGACGCCGACGACGTTCGCGCCGCGCCGCGCTAGCCAGGAAGAGATGTACGCCGTGCCGCAGCCGAGCTCCACGACGTCCTTGCCCTCGAGCACCGGAAGCGCTCCGATCTCCGACTCGGGCAGGTGCCAGATCCCCCAGGTGATCTCGGGCTGGGCCCAGTTGCGCTTGCCCGGCTCCCGAAACTCGGCCGCGTTCTTGGCCCACACCTCACGGTTTGTCTGCGCGTGCTCAGAGAGAGTCACAGCTTCCGGACCTTCCAGATCTGCTCCATCGGCCAGCGCCGGGCCCATTCGGTCTCCTCCTCGGACCGGTAGGTCGAGAGTGCACCCTCCGGCGG